>ENA-ORDC01000019-ORDC01000019.1-marine-metagenome-genome-assembly--contig:-NODE-19-length-249629-cov-8.390412_pt1 | contig 249629 bp, 281 predicted proteins | sample MGYA00237783_ERZ508515 | MGnify/ENA primary metagenome ERZ508515 (study PRJEB26186, sample SAMN06268792) | marine metagenome | isolation source: Eden Landing Ponds, San Francisco, CA, USA | place... | reverse complement strand
CCGTCGATGCACGTCTGGCCGTTCTCGTTGGTCTCGATGCCGCCCATGTGGTAGTGCTGGCCGGGCTTGACCGGCATGGGCTCCTCGACGGGGTTGACGCCCTCGAAGTCCTCCGCAAGGTGGATGATGTTCTCAAGGCGGTCGTAGATGCGCTCGTCGCCGAGATGTCGCATGTCGAGGTGGACGTACTCGTCGTTGATGCCGCGGCCGTTGTTGACTTCGGTTAACTCGGCGCGGGCGACCACGTCGCGGGAGGCGAGTTCGCCGGCGTTGCTCGCGTAGCCGTACTCGAACATGAACCGCTCGCCCTCGTCGTTGTAGAGGATACCACCTTCGCCACGGACCCCCTCGGAGATGAGGACGCCCGTCGATGGTAGCGTCGTCGGGTGGAACTGGACGAACTCCATGTCCTCAACGGGGACGCCGGCGCGGTAGGCCATCGCCGGACCGTCGCCGGTGTTGGCGACGGCGTTCGTCGTGTGGTCGAACACCTGCCCGTCGCCACCGGTGGCGAGAACGACGCCCTGAGTGGCTCGGAAGCCGGTGACCTCGCCGGATTTGATGTCGTAGGCGACGACGCCGTGGCACTCGCGGTCCTCGGGGTCGTCGTGGTCGGTGACGGCGAGTTCGGAGACGTAAAACTCGTCGTACACCTGGATGCCTCGTTTGACCACCTGCTCGTACATCGTGTGCAGGAGGTGGTGGCCGGTTTCGGCACCGGCGTAGGTCGTCCGCGGGAACGACAACCCGCCGAACGGTCGCTGGGAGACGCGGCCGTCGTCCTCTCGGGAGAACGGCATTCCCCAGTGTTCGAGTTGGATGACCTCCTCGGGGGCGTCCTGTGCCAGCGTCTCGATGGCTGGGGCGTCGCCGAGGTAGTCCGACCCCTTCATCGTGTCGTAGGCGTGCAGTTCCCAGTCGTCGCCGTCGCGCAGGGCGGCGTTGATGCCACCCTCCGCGGCGCCCGTGTGGGAGCGAACCGGATGGAGTTTCGTGACCATGGCCACGTCGGCGCCCTCTTCGTGGGCCGCGATGGCCGCACGGAGTCCGGCGCCGCCGGCCCCGACCACGATAACGTCGTGTTCGTGTAATGTCATAGTGTGTAGTTAGGATTCGGTGGACTTCAGCCTGCGGTTACCAGAACTTCAGGTTGCTCTTGACGGCTTCCCGTTTCAGTTCCTGGATGTGTTCGGTCAGCGGGATGTCCTTCGGACACACCTCGGTACAGGAGAACTGCGTCTGACACCGCCAGACACCGTGTTCCTGCTCGATGATGTTGAGTCGGTGTTCCTTCATCGCCTCGCCCTCGCGTTTGTCCATCGCAAAGCGGTATGCCTTGTTGATGGCCGCGGGACCGAGGTACTCGTTGTCCCCGGCGGCGATGTTACAGGAGGACATACACGCGCTACACCAGATACAGCGCGTGGACATCTTCACCTTCTCGCGGTTCTCGCGGGTCTGTTTCTGTTCTTCGCCAGACGGCAGTTCGTCGGTCTGGAAGTACGGCTCGACGGACTCCATCTGGTCGTAGAAGTGCTCCATGTCGACGACGAGGTCCTTGACGACCTCGGCGTGTGGGAGCGGTTCGATGCGGACGGGCCACTCCAACTCGGACATCTGGGTCTTACAGCCGAGGCGCTGTCGTCCGTTGACGAACAGCGCGTCGGAGCCACAGATGGCCTGCCGACAGGAGTGACGGAACGTAAGACTGGAGTCGAAGTGGTCCCGTGCGAAGATGAGCGCGTCCAGCACCGTCATCCCCTTCTTGAACGGCACGCGGAACGTGTCGAATCGCGGGTCCTTCTTGCCCTCGACTTCGGGGTCGTACCGGAACACCTTCAGCTTCACCGTCTCCTCGGCGTCCTTCAGGTTCGCCTCGGCACGCTCGCGCATGTCGGCGCGGTCGTGTTTCTCGGTGAGTCGCCGCTCCTGGTGAGTGGATTCCTCTTTTTCCTGCGGTTCGGTCTCGGTTTCTTGTTCGGTTACTTGCGTGCTCATATCAGATGAGGTTCGTCATGGCGATTGCGACGCGGATGCCCTGCACGACGAGCATGACACCTGCGACGGCGAGCAGCCACTTGACGGCCGTCTTCGGGGCCCCCTCGAGGCCCTGATTGACGAGGGCGTTGTACACGCCGTTGACGCCGTGGAACGCCCCGGCGGCGAGGAACGACACCATCGTGATGAAGTAGCCGACCTGACTCATCCGGGCCGTCGTTCCGGCGATGGTCACTTCCGCTGCGTGGTTGACGAAGTGCAGCAGCATGAAGTGATACGCCAGTACGACGACGAGGAACGCCGCGGTAAGCCGCTGGAGCAGCCACCGCGTTCCCTTCGGTTCGAACGAGGAGTAGTAGTCAGCCATCTCAGAATGCCCCCACGAGGAACGTCGGAATGCTCGCGACCGTGATGGCCGCGGAAACTATCAGTGCGGCGTAGAACGCCTTGTCCTGCGATTCTAGGCCGACACCCAAATCGACAAACAGCAGGCGGACGCCGTTGAGGATGTGGAACACGGCGACCGCGAGCAGGCCGACCTCGAGGATTCGGACCACCAGCAGACTCTCCAGCCCCTGGAGCGTCGTGGTGTAGGTGGCTCCATCCACCGTGGCGGTGCTCAACACGGCGATGTGCGTAAACAGGTAGCCGATGAGCACCCAGCCAGTGAACTTGTGGAAAATCCAAGCCCACATGCCGGCGGAGAACTCCTGCCACCGCCCGAAGTCCTCTATCAGACCTCGGTCGTACGATTGACTCATGCACGGTAGGGTCGGGTCCGCGGTGGTATAGTAGTTACCTTCTGCGAACGTCTACCACCGTACTGAACCGGCAACTCGTCGACACCATTCAGGCTCGGTCGGCAAGCTTTCGTCCGCGAATCGCCCGAAGGGTCACCCCGTCGAGTTTGACCAGGTGACACAGGGGATTGCCGGGGTACACCAACGGGTTCTCCAGAACGCCGACGAGCAGGCCGGTAAACGGCGCCTCGATGACCGCTGAGTCGGTCTTGAACGGGTTCGTGATGGTACAGACTCGGTCGCCTTCCTCGACGAGCGACCCTCGGTCGTGGTGCATCTCGACGAGTCCGCCAGCGTCGGCCCGGAGCCACGTCTTCTCGTCGGAGCCGTCGATGACCGTCCGCCATCCGGGCCACTTCACCGTCTCGGTGTTCCGCATTCCGAACTCCGCCATCACCGACAGAACACCCTCCAGCGCCTCGTCGATGAGCGGGCGCTGGAATCGGTGGGCCTCGCCCAACTCGACGGTGATGGTTGGCGTTCCCGCGTCAGCGGCCTCCCGACGGAGCGTTCCTTCCGGGCCTTGCGTCGAGATGATGACGTTCGAGGCGAAGGCGTTTGCGAGGCGTGCGACGGCGTCGTTGTCCATATCCGCGCGGGCATGGAGCATGTTCGTCCGCCCACGCGTCGAGGTGTGGAAGTCCAACCCGAAATCGCAGGGTTCGATGAAGTTCCGGAAGATGCGTGCGGCGATGCGTTTCGCGCTCGTCGAGGCGTCGTCGCCCGGGAACGACCGGTTGAGGTCGCGGTCGTAAATCGGGAGATACCGCTGTTGGGCGATAAACGCCGGGACGTTGAGGACGGGCAGACAGACGAGGGTGCCGTGGAGGTCGGAATGGTCCCACTCGTGGGCGACCTCCCGGACGATTTCGATGCCGTTGAGTTCGTCGCCGTGGGCGGCCGCCGAGAGGAACAGGGTCGGCCCTTCGGCTTCGCCGTTGACGATGGTGACGGGGATGCGGACCGGGTCGCCGAGGTACGTTTCGCTGACGGTGTAGCGGACGTTGGCCGTCTCACCGGGCGCGACCGACCCACCGTCGTACGTGAACGGGTCCGACATACGGGTCACAGGACGTAGGGATACAAAAAGGAACACACATCGTTGCCTCATCGACCGTCAGTATTTTGCCGAGACCTACCGGAGTGTGAGTATGTCTTCTGACCTCACTGTTGGCGTTCTCAGCCTTCACAGTTCGAAGGAGTCGAAAGCGATTCTCAATGCGGTCGAACAGCTCGGATACGACACCGAGTGGCTCCGCGAGCAGAACACCGCCGTCGAAATCGAAAACGGCGAAGTGACGCTGGAGCCGGAGGTGGACATCGTCGTCAATCGGCTCCTGCTGTCGAAGGAAGAACAGCCCGCGGAGGCGCTCGGACTGGCGACGATGCTCGACCGGATGCGGCCGATGTTGAACACGCCGACGTCGACGATGACGGCAATCCACAAGTTCGCGACGGGGACGGCGTTGGCCGAAGCCGGTATCCAGGTTCCCGACGCGCTGTTGGCGCTGTCGGGTGACACACTCAACGACCGCCGCGAAAAGTTCGGCGACGAAGTCGTCTACAAAACCGCCATCGGCACCCACGGCGGCGGGACGTGGAAACTCGACACCGACGACCCCGTCAACCCGATGGTGGGATCCCGGCAGGCATTCCTGCAGGAACTCATCGAACACGACGAGAAACGACACCACGACCTCCGAATCTACACCGTCGGCGGTCGCGTCGTTGGGGCGATGAACCGCTACGCCCCGGAGGGTGAGTGGCGGACGAACGTGGCGTTGGGCGGGGCCGTCGAGGACGCGACCGACGACCTTCCCGAGGAAGTCGTCACCATCGCCGAACGAGCCACGGACGTGGTGGGACTCGACTACGCCGGCGTCGACATCGTACAGGGCGAGGACGGCTACTACGTCCTCGAGGTCAATCCCACTGCCGGGTTCAAGGGACTGTTCGAGGCGACCGGTCGTTCGCCGGCCCCTCACATCGCCCGCCTCGCAATCGAGCGCGCCGGCGGCGAGGTCGACGAAGAGCGGGTGTACGAACTATCGGCGAACCTCGACGACTCCCGACCGGCGTGTATGCCGCGAAAGAAATCCCCCGAACCGGCGAAGACGGTCGTCATCGGCTACATCGAGGAGGTCGTTGCGATGGGAACCAGCGGTTCGAAGACGGTGCTCGCCAAATCCGACACCGGGGCGACGCGAACGAGCATCGACGCGCGTCTGGCCGCCGATATCGGGACCGGACCAATCAAAGACATCGTGAAAATCAAATCGGGCAGCGTCAAGAGCGGCCGCTCGCGTCCGGTCGTCGACCTCGTGGTCGGTATCGGCGGGACTCAACACACCGTCACGGCGAGCATCGAGGACCGCAGTCACATGGATTACCCGCTGTTGCTCGGTCGGGACATCCTCCAGCACTACCAAGTCGACGTGATGCGTCGTGCGGACGACGATGAACCGGAATCGCTCGACGAGGACCTCCTAGAGGAGTAAGCCGCGCGGCAACCGTCCGGTTTTTCCCCGTCGCCGTCGACCCACTCGCCATGCAAACCGTCATTCTCGCTGCGGGCGAGGGGACCAGAATGCGTCCGCTGACCGAGACGGTACCGAAACCGATGTTACCGGTGGCTGACCGGCCGCTGTGTGCCCACACCGCCGACGCGGCGGTTCAGGCGGGTGCCGAAGAACTGGTTTTCGTCGTTGGCTACGAAGCCGACGCCGTCCGGGAGTACTTCGGCGACGAATACCGCGGCGTCGACGTTTCCTTCGCCGTCCAAGAGAAACAGCGCGGAACCGCCGACGCAGTCCGGGCGGCGCGGGAACACCTCGACGGCGCCTTCGCGGTGCTGAACGGCGACAATCTCTACGACCCCGCGAGCGTGGCGGCGCTGTTCGAGGTCGCCCCCGCCGTCGCCGCCATCGAGGTCGAGGACCCACGCAACTACGGCGTCCTCTCTGTCGACGGCGACCGAGTGACCGACATCGTGGAAAAGCCCGAAGAGCCGCGGACGAACCTCGCCAACGCCGGCGCCTACGCGTTTCCAGAGGCGGCACTCTCACACCTCGACGTACCTCAGAGCGACCGCGGCGAGTACGAGATAACCGACGTTGTGGCACGAGTCATCGACGACGCCGATGTGACGGCGGTGACGCTGTCGCGGTGGCTCGATGTGGGCCGACCCTGGGAGTTGCTCGAAGCCAACGAGTGGAAACTCGGCGAACTCGACCGACGCGTCGAGGGCGACGTACGCGGCGATGCCGAACTCCGCGGAGAGGTGGTCGTCGAGGCGGGGGCGACGATAGAGCCCGGTGTCGTCATCGAGGGGCCCGCACTCGTCCGGTCGGGGGCCGAGGTGGGGCCGAACGCCTACATACGCGGGGCGACGCTGGTCGGTGAGGGGTGTCACGTCGGCCACGGCGTCGAGTTGAAGAACTCGGTCGTGATGGCCGACTCGAACGTGCCGCATCTCTCCTACGTCGGCGACAGCCTGCTCGCGCCGGGCGTGAACTTCGGCGCCGGAACGCAGGTCGCCAACCTCAGACACGACGGTGAGGACGTAAAACAGACCGTGAAGGGTGACCGCGTCTCGACCGGTCGCCGGAAGTACGGCGTCGTCGCCGGCCCGAACGTGAAGACGGCCATCAACACCAGCCTCGCACCCGGCGTCGTGCTGTCGGCGAACGCCCGAACCGACCCCGGGGAGTCGGTCACTCGGAACCGGTGAGGCGCCGAGACTGCCTCGGCGCCCGAATCGTTGCCGGACTAATCGGGTTTTAAGTTCACTGCCGCGAACGTGCGGGGTATGACGCTCGAAAAGCCCGACCTCTCGGGACAGACCGCCTTCATCACGGGAACGACCCGCGGAATCGGCAAGTCCATCGCGCTCGCATTGGCCGAACAGGGCTGTAACATCGTCTCGACGGGCAAGACAAGCGAAAACGACGACTACGGCGAGGAGAAGGACCTCGAAGGAACCATCGAACAGACCGCCCGGGAGTGCCGCGAGAAGGGCGTCGAGGCCCACCCCATTCAGTTGAACGTCCGCGAGGAGGAGGCCGTCGAGGCCGCCGCAGAGGAGGCCATCGAGGAGTTCGGCGAGGTCAACATCGTCATCAACAACGCCAGTGCAATCCAAATCGCGAACGTCGAGGACCTGCCGGCGAACCGCTTCGATTTGATGACCGATGTGAACGTCCGCGGGACGTATCTCACCTCGCGTGCCTTCCTCGACCACCTCAAGGAGGTCGACAACGCGTGGCTGTTGACGAACGCGCCGCCGGTCACGGTCGACCGCGCACCGGGAGAAGCACCGTATGCGTGGTCGAAGATGGGAATGTCGTTCCTCACGCTGTCGCTATCGACGGAGCTCAGCGGACACGACGTGGGCTGTAACTCCTTTTGGCCCGTCACCGCCATCGACACTCGGGCGACCCGATACTTCGGGATGGGCACCGAAGACGACTGGCGGACGCCCGAAATCGTCTCCGACACCGTTCTGGAGATACTCAGCCGCGACCCCGCCTCGTATACGGGTAACGCCGTCTACGACGAGGACCTGCTCCGGGAGGTCGGCGTCGAGGACTTCTCGAAGTACAACCTCACCGAGGGTGACCCGTCCCCGATGTCGGCACAGATGTTCGACCCGAGCTACGAGCGCCCGGAGTGACGAAAACCCGTGGCACCGCCTGCGTGAACATAATCGTTCATATGGGTGCCAACTAACGGTACGACAAGATGGTCGACCCGACTTCGGACCTCGGTGAGGATGTCACCGAGGACGATGCGCCGAGATGTGAGGTGTGCGACGAGCCAATAGTGAGCGAACCAACCCACCGCGTCATCACGTGGGTCGAGGACGACCGCGTCCACACCGCTCATTTCTGTGACGACGACTGTCGGGAAGCGTGGTCCTCCTGAGTCGAGGACGTGCTGACTGCTCCGTATTTCTGTAGGCCGTAGGCTTATGGCCATCCGCTCGGAGTACAAAACATGGCCGAGCAAGACACGAACGTCGAGGAGTTAATGACTTCACCCGTCGAGACGGTTTCGCCCGATGCGATTATCGCCGAGGCGGCCCGCATCCTCGACGAGAAGGGAATCGGTTCGCTCATCGTCGGCGAGGGCCGACTCGAAGGCATCGTCACCGAGATGGACATCGTCGCCGCCGTCGGGCAGGAACGGGACCCGTCGACGCCCGTCTCGGAACTCATGTCCGACCCCGTCGTCACCGCCCGCCCAACGGAAACGCTGAAAATCGCCGCCGAACGGATGGGACACAACGGCGTCAAGAAGCTTCCTGTCGTCGAGAACGGCAAGGCCATCGGCATCATCACCACGACCGACCTCGCGCTGTACCTCCCGAACTACCAGGTGAAGATGGCCAAACAGGCCGAAACCGACCTGGTCGACGGCGAGTGGGAGTAGCACTAACACTGTAAACCTAGTGCGGAGTTTTATCATACATCGGTCACACAGTACGGTATGGACTTCGAACTCTCCGAGGAGCAGCGACAGATTCGCGAGGAGGTCCGCCGCTTTGCCGACAACGAGATTCGACCCGTCGCAAAGGAGTACGACCGCGAGGAGAAGGCGCCGTTCGACCTCATCGAGAAAGGCGCCGAGATGGGACTGTGTGGCGCACAGATTCCCATCGAGTACGGCGGCGCCGGCTACGAGATGCTCGACGTGGCGCTCATCGTCGAAGAGTTGTACGCCGCAGACCCCGGCATCGGTGGCAGCATCCTCGGCACCGCCTTCGGAAGCGAGGCCATCATCGCCTTCGGCACCGAAGACCAGAAAGAGCGGTGGCTGCCGGACCTCGCCTCCGGTGACGCCATCTGTGGGTCGGCCATCTCCGAGCCTGACACGGGGTCTGACGTGTCGTCGGTGTCGACGCGTGCGGAGAAGGACGGCGACGAGTGGGTTATCAACGGCAACAAGATGTGGATTACCAACGGCTCCATCGGCGATTTCTTCGTCGTGTTGTGTAAAACGGACCCGGATGCCGACGGTCGCTACAACGGCTTCTCCCAGATTATCGTCGAATCCGACCGCGACGGCTTCGAAGCCGACAAAATCACGGGCAAGATGGGCATCCGCGCCTCCGATACCGCCGAACTCATCCTCGACGACGTTCGCGTCCCCGAGGAAAACCTCGTCGGGACCCGCGGCGCTGGCTTCCTCCAGCAGATGCAGTTCTTCGACGAGACGCGGACGCAGGTGGCCGCACAGGGCGTCGGCATCGCAAAGGGCGCCGCCGAACGAGCACTCGAATACGCCCAAGAGCGCGAACAGTTCGGCCGTCCCATCGGCGACTTCCAAGCCATCCAGCACAAACTCGCCGACATGCACACCGAGGCCGAAGCCGCACGACAGTTGACCTACAAGTCCGCGTGGTCCGTCGACCACAAGGACGAACAACTCACCACGCTGGCGTCGATGGCCAAGGAGTTCGCCTCCCGCACCGCCGTCAAGAACGCAAACGAGTGCGTCCAGATTCACGGTGGGTCGGGGTACGTCGACGACTTCGACGCCGAACGGTTCTACCGCGACGCCAAAATCACCCAAATCTACGAGGGAACCACCGAAATCCAAAAGAACATCATCGCCCGCGAACTGCAGGAGTAATCCGGGACAGGAGATACGGTTTTATCTCGGGCGATGTCTGAACTCGCGGTCGACACAGGCGCGTATCTCACAGAACGTATTAACTAAGTGGGTGAATTTCCCTTCGTTGAGGAATCGTGGACCTCCACGGCTGCTACGCTTACCTCTCGTGTCCGACGAATCTTACTTCAATCTCGTTTTCTTTGATGTGGACATTATGCTCTGGACCAATCCCTTTATCCTCACTCGGTTCCGCGTCCCACGCGCTCTGTGGTACGTCGAAGGTCTTCTGAAGGTTCACGTCATCTCCACGTACCTCAAGTTTGTTGATGTACGTTGCGGGGCTCGAAATAGCAACCACCATATATCTGTCAATTGAAATCGTTCCCTCGCCCTCGAATACCAGCGTTCGTTCATTCCCCTCTCTATTGACTGTTAGCGATATCTCAACCGGATTCTCATAATCGTTATATATCTCCACCCCATGCAAATTGTCGGAAGTTTTCGACTTCTCACCGAAAACGACCTCGGTAAAGGGCTCTTGGCCGGGGTACGAGCGAGCGAATTCGCTTGTACGTTTTTCAACTGACGTTTCACCCGTCGTCGTCAACGTAAACGCTGATTCCGGCTCTGTTCCTCCTATCGAAGCACAGCCAGCAAGTGGGACAGTTAGTGCAAGACCACCGAGTCGGAGTGCCTGACGGCGCCTCATACGTCACGATTTGTGCAGGATAGCAAAAACCCGTAGGAAAGTCAAAAAACTGTTTTAGTGATTAGCTTACCAGCGATTAGACCGGACGAAATCGATATCTCAGTACACGTCCTCGATTTCGTCCTCGTAGTGACTGTGTTCCTCGGCGGGGAACGACCCGCTTTCGACGGCCTCGGCGTACGAGGAAATCGCCGTCTGCATCTCGCCGCGTACGTCGCCGAAAGCCTTCGAGAACGGTGCCGTCCGCTCGGAAAGGCCGATGACTTCGTCGACGACCAGCACCTGCCCGTCACAGTGCGGACCGGCACCGATGCCGATGGTCGGAATCGAGATGGCGTCGGTGACCGCTTCCGCGAGGTTCGCTGGGACGTGTTCCAAGACCAGCGAGAACGCGCCCGCCGCCTCGTGTTCGCGGGCCAAATCGAGAATCCGTCGGGCCGACTCCTCGTCCGTCCCCTGTCGGAACAGTCCCGTCTCGTTTTCGCGTTGCGGCGTCAATCCGAGATGTGCCTGTACCGGGATACCGAGGCGGGTGAGTCGGCGGGTCAAATCGACCGTGTGCGGACCGGATTCCAGTTTGACGGCGTCGGCGTCGGCCTCTTTGAGCATCCGGCCGCAGTTCTCGATGGCGTCGGCTTCGTCAGCGCCGTAGGAGAGAAACGGCATATCCGCGATAACGAGCGCATCGTCGGTCGCGCGGGCGACAGCCGCGGTGTGGCTGGCTATCTCGTCGACGGTGACCGGCAACGTCGAGTCATAGCCCAGTTGGGTGTTGCCGACGGAGTCTCCGACGAGCGTCATGTCGATGCCCGCTTCGTCGACCAGTCGGGCGGTGGGGGCGTCGTAGGCCGTCAGCATCGTGATGGGTTCCTCGCCGGCCTTCGCGCGGATATCCTTCGCTCGCATACCTCCGAATCCATCGCGGTGGCGGTTAAACGCTACCATCGAACGAGGCCGGAACCGTAACGGCTTACCCGCCGAGACACCGATTCGGTTCTATGCCGACCCAGGTGGAGACGACGGACCCCGAGGGCGTCGACTACGGCTGGGTGATGCAGGTGACCTTCGTGCTCACCATCGTCGTTGGCGCGCCGGTCGTCGCTGCGCTGTCGGTGTTCGTCGGGTTGGACACGTGGACTCAGCGGGCGAATTTCGCGATTCGTGTCGGTGCCGTCGTGTGGCTCTGTATCGGGATTCCCGTCTTCTTCTACGCCCGAAGCCACTCGGAGACGTAACTGAACGAACAGCCGGCCCGCTGTGCGGTTCGCTCGTCACGAACCGTATCGCCGACGAACAGCGTCGATTCGGGGGTGCCGTCGAGTCGACGAACCGTCTCCAACAGTGGTTCCGGGTCGGGTTTCTCGGTGCCGACCGTGTCGCGGCCGACGACAGCGCCGACGCCGTCGATTCCGTGTTCCTCGATAGCGATGTGGCAGGCGTCTTCGCAGTTGAGCGAGCAGACGCCGACCGGTTGCTCCGGGACGGCATCGGCCGCCGGTAGTCGCTCGGAAGCACGGGCACCGTCCCGTTCGTACCCTGCGATGACCGCTTCGACTGCCGGCCTGTGCCCTGTCTCGTTTGCCGTTTCCAACATCCCCCAGAGGCTCTCGGGCGGGACCACGCCGCGCTCTCGGAGCGTCTCAGCCACGTCGCTGGCGACGGCCTCCCAGTCGACGGTGAGGCGGACCAGGGTTCCGTCGAGGTCGAAGACGACCGTCTCGTGGTCGGTGTTCATTCCAGCAGTTCGCGGGCGATGACCTTCTTTTGAACCTGGGTCGTCCCCTCGTAGATGGTCGTAATCTTCGCATCGCGGTACAGTCGCTCGACTGGGAAGTCCGTGGTGTAGCCGTAGCCGCCGTGAATCTGGATGGCCTCGTTGGTCACGTCCATCGCGTTCTCGCTTGCGACGTACTTCGCGGTGCTGGCGGCCATCGACGGCGGTTCATCGTCGTCGAGTTTCCGGGCCGCCTCGTAGGTCAACAGCCGACCTGCCTGCGTCTTCGCGTGCATGTCGGCGAGTTTGTGCCGAATCGATTGGATGTCGGCGATGGGGCCGTCGAACTGTTCGCGCTCGTGGGCGTAGTCGATGGCGAGGTCCAGTGCGGATTGGGCGAGGCCGACCGACTGGGCGGCGATGCCGACCCGGCCACCGGTGAGAATCGACAGCGCTGCAGATAGGCCACGACCCTCGGGCGTGAGGCGGTTCTCGACGGGAATGCGAACGTCCTCGAAGACGAGCGTCGTCGTGTCGCTGCCCCGCAGTCCGAGTTTCTCCTCTTTTTTGCCGACTTCGAGACCGTCGGCGTCCTTCGGGACGATGAACTGCGTGACCGTTCGGGGGTCCTCGGGGTCGGTCTTCGCGAAGAGCACGACAACGTCGCTCCGCACGCCGTTGGTTATCCACTGTTTCGTCCCGTTGATGACGTACTCGTCGCCCTCGCGTCGGGCCTCCGTCGACATCTCGGCGGGATTCGACCCGGCGTGTGGCTCCGAGAGCGCGAACGCGCCGACGGGTCGGCCCTCGACCATATCCGGGAGCCACCGCTCCTTCTGGTCTTCGTCTCCGAACTCGGCGATACAGGAGGTCACGAGAGTCTGCACCGACAGCGCCGTCGCGACGGCCAGTTGGCCGTAGGCGACTTCCTCGTTGACGATGGCGTAGGTGAGGCCGTCGACATCGAGGCCACCGTACTCCTCGGGAATCGTCATCGCGGTGAGTTCCATCTCGGCGAGGCCGTCCCAGACCTCCTCGGGGAACGTCTCCGTTTCGTCGGCCTCACGAGCAGTCGGTCGTATCTCCTCGACTGCGAACTCGCGGACGGTGTCCCGGATGGCTTGCTGTTCGGGCGAGAGGTCCATGCCACCACGTAGGCCGCGAGGGGCAAAAGTAGTCCGCCCGTCAGGCGTCCCGAAGGGAATCGACGACCGTCGACCCGTCGGCGTCGAGGCCGCCGGCCTGTGCCACCTCCGAGGAGCCGCCACCGCCGCCGCCGAAGCGGTCGGTGAGTGACGCGACGATATCGCCCGCATCACACCCTTCGCCCGCCCCGACCGCGAGCTGTCCAGAGGGCGTCGCCAAGACGAGTACCTCGATGCCGTCCGGACGGTCTCGGACCCGCTCTGCGAGGGCGTTCGCGTCGGCGTCAACGACGCCCGCCGCCCACGTCCGACCGTCTCGCTCGAAGCACTCGGCGGCGATGTCGGCGACGCTGGCGTCGATGAGGCGCTCACGAAGCGCGTCGCGTTCGGCGGCAACCGTCTCGCGTTCCTCCTGGAGTCGGTCGACGGCCTCTGGAAGGTCGGTCGCCGCCGTCTCCAGCGTTTCTGCGGCATCGAGTGCAGCGGCTTTCTCCGCCGTCCGGCGGTCGATTCCCTCGGGACCGACAGCGAACTCCACCCGAGTCAGTCCCTCGCCGGGATTGGACCGCCCCAGCACGGTCACGGGGCCGATTTCCCGAGTATTCGAGACGTGCGTCCCGCCGCAGGCGGCGGCGTCCCAACCGTCGATTTCGACGACTCGGACCGTCTCGCCGGTGAGACCCTCTTCGGTTTTGGTGTTGAACGCCACATCCTCGTGGTCGAGTGCCTCCGCTTGCGGCTGTCGGCTCCACGTCACGTCCCGGGAGTCCCAGACACAGCGGTTGACCAGCCGTTCGAGTTCGACGAGCGTCTCGTCGTCGATGTCGGTCGACGTGCTGAAGTCCACGCGCACTTTCTCCGGGGTGATGCCGAACCCGCCGTAGCCCAATTCGTCGAAGAGGCGGCGGCCGGCGCCGTACAGCACGTGACTCGCGGTGTGGGCGCGCATGCAGTACCGCCGAAACTCGGGGTCGATAGCACCGTGAACGATTTCTCCCGTCTCCAACGTCCCGTCGACGACGTGGACGACGTCGTCGCCGCGCTGCTGTACGTCGAGCACCGTCAGTCCGCCGAGCGTTCCGCGGTCGGCCGGTTGGCCACCGCCCTCGGGGTAGAAGTACGTCTCTTCGAGAACGACCTCGCTCCCGCCGTCCCGAACGGTCGTCTCGAAGGCGAGCGTTTCCGGGTCCTCGGCCGCGGTAGCGGGTGCCATAGCTACCGACAGAACGCTCGAAGACAAAAAGCCGGTCGGAAGTCGAGTTACTCCTCTGCGAGTTCGATGCCGAGGCGTTCTTCGAGCGCTTCGATGACCGACCCGCCGACGTTGGCACGGGCGGCCCGCCCCTGTTCGACGGCGACGATGTCGTCTTCCTCTATTTCCAACTCCGCGGCGAGTTCGTCGGTTTGCAGGCCGGCGTCCTGTCGGGCGTCTTCCAGCACGTCGCCATAGCCCCGGACGAGATACGGGAGGGGGTCGTCCTCGTAGTCGGTCCCCTCTTCCCAGTCGTGGTCGACCTTCTGTGCGTCGCTGAGTTTGGCGACGTTCTGTGCGGCCTTCTTTTTGCGGTTCGGTTCGTCCTCGCGGGACTGCCCGCTCGTCCCGCCACGGTTGGGCTCCTCTCCGTGTTGGGCGCACTCGCTGCAAACTTCGAGTCGCGCGCCGGCGACGGTCGCCGTCTGGAGGTCGCGGTCCTCGGCCCCGCAGAGTTCGCAGGCGCCGCTGGAGTCACCCCCGACTCCGCCGGTCGAGTATTTCGCCATGCCCTATGTGCTGCTGGAACGTACTTGAACCCGACGCTCCGTGGCGTGGGCGACCGCGCGCAGTCCAAAGGAAAGCCCTTTTATCGTACCCCGGTTTACGAGGAATTGCAGCAAGACACGCCGTGCGTGGGTAGCCAAGCTAGGCCAACGGCGCAGCGTTGAGGGCGCTGTCCTGTAGAGGTCCGCCGGTTCAAATCCGGTCCCACGCACTGCTGGTGGCCCACAGCCACCCTACACAGTGCGGGTGCTCGCAGACAGCACCCACGCATCATCCTACCGACGCTACACCGACCAGCAGCGGTGGTATCGAAGAATAGTTAGAGGCCGCGGCTGACGCCGATGTTCTTGAGGTAGCCACCGCACGAACAGAGCCGCCCCTCCGGGTCCGTCTGGCGGTCACCGCAGTCGATACACTCGTACAGCGCATCCTCGTCCGGTTGTGCCCCTCGCATGCCGATGTTTCGTTAGGTCCGTTTTGTGTTAAGTGTTACCATTACCCACACAAAACCACCAACATCTATCCGCAGGACCGACGTAATTAGACGTATGCAAACCCAGACGTGGGCCAGGGAACACGTCCCCGCCCTGACAGCCCTGTTGACGGCGGTGTCGCTGGCGCTCGTGTTCGGGGCCGTCCTCCAGTTGTTACCCGTCGAGGCGCTCCCGCAGCCGAACGCGTTTCTCACGGCGATTCCACACGTCAACGCAGTGATTAGCCTTCTCGCAATCGGCACCATCGCCCTCGGCGTCCGTTCGATTCGACGGGGGAACGTCGAGCGACACCGGCGACTCATGGTCAGTAGTTTCGGACTGTTCGCGTTGTTTCTCGCGCTGTATCTCTACCGGGTCGCGCTCCTCGGCCCCAGCGAGTTCGCCGGGCCGGAGGTCGTCTACACCTACGCGTATCTGCCGATACTCTTCGTCCACATCGCGCTGGCTATCGTCTGTGTCCCGTTCGTCTTCTATGCGCTTCTCGTCGCCGGCACCCGCCCAGTCGCCGACATCTACGAAACCGCCCACCGCAAGGCCGGCCGAATCGCCGCGAGCCTGTGGCTGATTTCGTTCAGCATGGGTCTGATAATCTACGCACTACTGTATCACGTGTACTGACGGGCGGCGTCAGTCGTCGTCGCTGGCGACGCCGGCCTGTGCGCCGTCGATGGTTGGACGAACGACATCGCGGTCTGTCGACTCCCCGTCGATGTCGTAGGGGTATTCACCCGTCACACAGCCGAGACAGAGGTCGGCGCGGGATTCATCGAGCGCCTCGGCGATGGCGTCGATGGAGAGATACGACAGTGATGCTGCATCGATTTCCTCGCGGATGTCGTCGGTGTCCTTCCCCGCGGCGATGAGCTCCTCACGGGAGGCCATGTCGATACCCATGTAACACGGGGCGACGATAGCCGGTGCGCCGATGCGCATGTGGACCGCCTCGGCGCCCACGTCGTTGAGCAACTCGACCAACTGCGTCGAGGTGGTCCCGCGGACGATGGAGTCGTCGATGACGGTGACGGTTTTCCCCTCGACCACGTCGCGGATGGGGTTGAGTTTGAGCCGAACCGCCCGTTCGCGGGCGTCCTGTGTCGGCATGATGAACGTCCGGCCGACGTAGCGGTTCTTCATCAGGCCCTCGGCGAACTCCACGTCGGCGTCGTCCTCTTGGGCGGCTTCCGCATAGCCGGAGGCGAAGGCCCGCCCGGAGTCCGGTACCGGAAGCACCACGTCGGTTTCGACGCCGCTTTCTTCCCAGAGTTTGCGGCCGAGTTCGCGCCGAACGTCGTAGACGAGGTTGCCGTCGATGCGGGAGTCCGGACGCGCGAAGTAGACGTGTTCGAAGAAGCAGTGTGCCGTGTTTTCCTGTTCGACGAGTTGATAGGAGTCGAAGCCGTCGCCGTCGGGACCCAACACGACGAGTTCGCCCGGTCGGACGTCCCGGACCAAATCGCCGTCGAGAACGTCGATGGCGGCCGATTCGGAGGTGATGATGTAGCCGTCGTCGAGTTTTCCGATACAGAGGGGTCGATTGCCCTGTGGGTCACGCAGGCCCAACACGGTGTCGTCGTGGGTAATCGTCAGCGCATACGAGCCGTGGATGCGGCTCATCGTCCGCTTGACGGCCCGAACAAGGTCCGCTTCGAGGAGGTTCCGCGCGAGGTCGTGGGCGATGACCTCCGTGTCGCCGTCGCTGGTGAAGGCGTGGCCGCTTTCGGCGAGTTCCGTCCGGACCTCGTCGGCGTTGACGAGGTTCCCGTTGTGGCTCAAGCCGAGCGACCCGGATTTGAACGACACCGAGAACGGCTGTGCGCAACTGGAGTCGACGCTGCCGGCCGTCGGATAGCGGACGTGGCCGATACCCGTCGACCCGTTCAACGAATCGAGGTCGCCCTCCTCGAAGGCGTCACCGACCAGCCCCATCTCGACGTGGCTGTGCTGTTGGAAGCCGTCGTGGGTGACGATACCCGCCGATTCCTGGCCCCGGTGTTGGAGCGCGTACAGTGCGTAGTACAGCGGTCGCGCCGCGTCTCGCCCGTCCAGCGAGACGCCGACCACGCCGCATTTCTCCGTCGGCCCCTCCGTGTGCCGCCCGTCTGGCATAGACGATTCTCTGACGGCCACGCGTAAAAACCCACTCCATCGTGCGTGATATACGGGTAAACACGGACGTGTGTATACATGTTCGTGAATAACAGTGCCACATCGTGGGTCCCTCGACACACCCCGAGTCGAGTGGCTAACGAAAGTTCGACGGACGGTACTGCCTCAGGAGGGCGAGCGGGGAGACTGAAGCCGCGGCTGCCGGGGAAACGAAAGCGGAAAACGTCGGTCGTTCGTTACTCGTTCTGCTTGGACTGCCACGCGTAATCGCGACGCTTGGCGGACTTTCCGAAGCCACAGGAGGCACAGACTTTCTTCTGTTTGTGGTAGGACTTCTCGCCGCAGCGTCGGCACTTCACGTGGGTCGTCTTGTTCTTCTTCCCCTGACTCGGGGTCCCGGCTCCAGTCATGGTTGTATCGAGACGAGGTTATCGCCGCGGATAATGGTTACGTTGTCGCCCTCCTCCAAGACGAGATTCATGTGCTGGTCGTAGCCGGCGAGGACACCGTCGTACACCTCGCCACCTTTCAGCGTCACACTCACTTCCGAGCCAAGGGTCTCCTCGAGCACATCGAGCGGTCGGTCGGTCATACTGGACGGCGCACGCCCCGACAGTATAAACGCACCGGGTACGGTCACGCTATAGGCCGTACTCACTCACCTTCACTCGTCATCGTCCTCCTCGTCGGTGCTGTCGAGACGGTTCGTCGCGTACCGACCGACGCTGCGAAGCCGACGCACCTGCGGCATCCGTCTGACCGTCACCGCAAGCGAGGAGGCCCCGAGCAATCCCATGAACAGCAGTCCGGCCGCCAAGAGTGGGTCGTCAGCCGTCCACCGGTCGATAGCGAAAAAGAAGAAACCGATGGAGAAGGCCGCCTCGATTTTCGCTTCGAGCAGCGATATCATCTCGTCGAACTGCTCGAGGCGGTCGTCGACAGCATCGAGGGCTGCCTCCGCATCCCGGACCGCCCGTTCGGCATCGTTCTCCACCTGTTCGACGTGTTCCAGTCGCTCGTCGACATCGTCGACCAGACGCTCGACGTCGGTCAGCGCGTCGACGAAACCCTCGTCTCGAAGCACCTGTAGTATCCGGAGCATGTTCCCCAAATCGGAGCTCATACCCCGACCCAACGGCGCCCGACGTATCGTGGTTTGGGTCACGTCCACATCCCCCGTGACTACACGTCGGCAGTGAACGGGGCGAAAGCCCCGACCCGGACAGCGACGGCCGCGAACAACTCGGCGGCGGCCTCGAGGTCCGCGAGGTCGACCACCTCGACGGGCGTGTGCATGTAGCGGTTCGGCAGGCCGACGTTCAGCGAGGGGATGCCCCCGCGCGTGGTGTAGAAGGCGTCCGCGTCGGTGCCGCTGAAACTGCCCGACGCCTGTAGTTGCACATCGATGCCCTCGTCTTCAGCCACCGTTCGGGTCGCCTCCACGAGTTTCGGGTGGTTAGCGCTGCCACGAGCGACGACGGGGCCCGCCCCCAACTCGACGCCGGTCGAACGGTTGCCCGGTGATTCCGGCTGGTCGGTAGCGTGGGTCACGTCCGTCGCCACGACGGCGTCTGGTTCGAGGTCGAATCCGACCATCTTCGCGCCCTTGAGGCCGAGTTCTTCTTGAACGGTCGAGACGGCGTACACCGTCGATTCGTGGTCCGTCTCGGCCACCCGACGGAACGCCTCGGCCGCAGTCCAGATGCCGACGCGGTTGTCCATCCCACGGGCCGCGAGTCGGTCACCTTCCAGTTCGGCGATGTTCGTGTCGAAGGTCACGGGGTCGCCAACCTCAACCAACTCCCGGGCAGCATCGCTGTCCTCGACGCCGATGTCGACGTACTGTTCGTTGATTTCGTCGTACTCGTCGCTCGCGGTGTCACGGAGGTGAATCGCCACCTGTCCGATGACGCCGTTGACGGTTCCGTCGGCGGTGTGAACTCGGACGTGTTGGCCACGAGTGACCGTCTTGTCCGACCCGCCGATACTGGAGAGTTTCAGGAACCCCCCGTCGGTGATGTCCCGGACCATCAGCCCGATTTCGTCGCCGTGGCCGGCAATCGCAATCGACGGCCCGTCGCCGGCGCCCTCGGAAACGGCGACCGCGTTCCCGTAGGCGTCGACGTGTGTTTCGTCGGCGACGGGGTCGACGTAGTCGAGCCACCGTCGCTGTCCTGTCTCCTCGAATCCCGAGGGGGTCGCCGTCGACAGCAACGCCTCGAGAAACGCTCGCCGTTCGTCGTCCATACCCACGGACCGACGGGCAGACACAAGAACGTCTCGACCGGCCGTATCAACCTATAAGTCCCTCTCCGGCGAACCCTATGGTATGGCCAAATTCACCTTTCTCGAAGTCCACTTCACGGACTCCGAGTTGAGCGCGACGAAGGGGTACGACAGCGGCGAAAAGGAGGTTTCCGCCGCCGACGAACCGCTCGAAGAGTCCTCCGGGTCGAAGAAGGGTGGCGCCATCGCCGCCATTGTCGGGCTCGTCTTCCTCGTCGCCGTCGCCTACGTGGTCAAGACGAAGGTTCTCGACGACGAGTCGACGTTCGAGTTCGAGGACGACGCTGACGAACTCGACGATATCGACGCCTGAGCCGTTACTCCGCCGACAGCGGCGGGAGACTGCGCTCGATGGTTTCTCGGTCCGCCTCGAGCCACGGTGGGAGTTTCAACTCCGACCCCAGCTCCGCGACCGCTTCGTCGGCGTCGAATCCGGGACCGTCCGTCGCGAACTCGAACAGCACGCCACCGGGTTCCCGAAAGTAAATCGACTGGAAGTACCGTCGGTCCTTCTGTGGCGTCACGCGCAGTCCCCTCTCGGCGAGTTCCTCGCGCCACGCCATCTGGGCGTCGTCGTCGGGAACTCGAAACGCCACGTGGTGGACGGTACCCGCGCCCTGCATCCCCGCCGACGCCTCCGGGTCGTCGAGTACGTCGACGAACGACGCGCGGTCGCCCGCACCGACGAATCGGGTTCGATGGCCGGTCTCCTTGAGGCGTTCGTACCCCATCGTCTCCAGTACGTCGGCGGTCGCCTCGGCGTCGGCCGACAGCAGCGTGACGCCGTGGAACCCACGGATTGCGTGTTCGACCGGCACGTCGCTGCCGTCCCACGGGTCGATGTCGACGGCGCCGGTGACCAACTCCAGCGGTTGGCCGTCGTGGTCGTAGAACGGGAGGACGCGCTCCTCGAAGCGCTCCTCGACGGCGTCGTACTCGACCCCGTGGTCGTCGAGGCGGTCCGCCCAGTACTTGAGACTCCCCTCGGGGACGACGAACGCCGTCGCTGAGGTCTGTCCGCGGCCGACCGACCCGCGGTGGCCAGCGCCGAACGGGAAGAACGTCAGAATCGTCCCGGGCGTGCCGACCTCGTCGCCGTAGTAGAGATGATACGTCGTCACGTCGTCGAAATTGACCGTCTTCTTCACCAGCCGGAGCCCGAGTACGTCGGTGTAAAAATCGACGTTCTCCTCGGGGTCGCTGGCGATGGCCGTCACGTGGTGAAGTCCGGATATCGGCTCGGGCATACTGTATCTATGTTACCGGGTTACGAGTTGTGAGGTTAAATCGGTTCGCGCACACCGACGCAATCAGGTGACGGCGGTGTTACTGGTGGGGCTCAGATATCGAGTATCTCCCGGGCGTCGTCGGGCGTCGCGACGGGGCGTTCGAGGGTTTCCGCGAGCGTTGCCGCCCGCTCGGCCAGTTGGGCGTTCGTCGCGAGTTCACCCCGCCGGAAGTAGCGGTTGTCCTCCAAGCCGACGCGGACGTGGCCCCCGAAGACGATTCCCAAGGCGGCAAACGGGAGTTGATGTTGGCCGAAGCCGAGGGTGTTGAACTGTGTGCCCTCTGGGAGGTGATTGACGAGCGACCGGAAGGTGTCGGGCGTCGGCATCGCTGTCGTGCCGCCGCCGAAGATGAGCGTCGTGTAAATCGGCTCCTCGATGAGGTCCGGACGCCGGTCGAGCAGTTCGTGGACCTCGTTGAGGTGGCCGCCGTTGAACACCTCCATCTCGGGTTTGATTCCACGCTCACGCATTTCCTCGGCCAGCGATTCGACGAGGCCGCGGGTGTTCTCGGAAGTGAGGTGCTGATAGCGGTTGAGCGGCCCCATGTCGAGAGAGGCCATGTCGGGGGCGGGGTCAGTCCGAAGCGGTTCGTGTCGGATGTCGTCGGGCGCACCCGTCCCGCCGGTGGAGTGCTGGACGACGAGGTCCGTCCGCTCCCGAACTGCCTCGGTGAGTTCCTGAAATCGCTCACGCGAAAACGAGCGTTCGCCGTTCTCTCGACGAGCGTGGAGGTGGACGACCGAGGCACCGGCGGCTTCACACGCCTCGGCGGCGTCGGCTATCTCCTCGGGCGTCTCCGGGAGTTCGGGGCTCGCCTCCTTGCCGTGAACGCCGCCTGTCAGCGCCGCAGTGATGACGACCGGGTCGCCGGCGAGGTAGTCGTCGTAACTCATCGCTCGGCGTTTCGGTAGAACTCACAATCGGTCGTGTGGTCCAACTCGTAACGGTCGTTGCAGATGTCGGCACGCATCGGCTGTACGAACGCATCGACGGCGGTACAGTAGGCGCGTGCAGTCTCGAAGGTTCGCTCCTCGTCGGCCTCGCGATACTCCAGATGCGGACAGGCCATACCCGACCGACGGCCGGGGTTCACATAGTCGTTCGCTGACACCGGGGTTACCGGTATCGGCTACAGACCACTTCCGTTCGGGAGTTGGGCGGCGTCGAGGACATCGGACACGTCTACGGACCCGAGGCCGTCCAACTGGGACCCAACCGGTCCGAGGCGGTCGTCCATCAGCGTCTCGAGTTCGACAATCGGCGTCGTCATCAGGTACTCCCGCGGGAGGTCGTCGATTATGTCCAACTCTGCCGCCAACCGCTCCGGCATCGCCGCCTCCTGAACTGCCTCCGGAAGCACTTCCAGCGAAAGGTCGGTGTCGGCTGGGTCGACGGGCGTGGAATACCCCGGTTGGTTCGGCGGCCCGCCCGGACGGAACTTCTGGGGCGGCGCACCTGAGGTAGCCCCGTGGGGGCCGTCCGGCGTCGGGTAAATCCACGAGTGCATCATTGGCGCCGTGTAACAGGGCAACATCACGTCGCCCTCGGCGGCGTCCTGCTTGTGGACCTGCCGGTAGTACCACCACGCGAACCGGCCCGCAACGCCATCGTGGGGGTGATACGGGAAGCACTCCCCGCAGTCGTTTTCGTACCCCCAGGCGTCTCGGACCTCCATGAGTTCGTCCTCCTCGCTCCGCCAGTGTACCTCTCCCTCCTCGGCGGCGACGTACATCGGGCCGATTGGCTTCCACCACTCGTTGTCGAGGATAATCGAGTCGGGGCGAAGCGGGTTCGGCTCGTAGTGGTTGTCGCCGATGTACCCCGGATTCAGCCAGTGGGAGACGCCACCGGTCGCACCGGGCGTGACGACGTCGAAGTAGGGAATGTATCCCCGAGCGATGAGCGTTCCCACGTCGTTGTACACCTGTGTGAGCGACTCGCGGGAGGCCTTGACGATGGCCTTCGTCGGTTCGGGCCACTCGGTGCACTCCGGCCACACCTCGTTGATTCGCTCGATGTCCGGGTCGTCGGTGTCTACGTCACAGTGTTCCAGCCCGGTTCCACCGGGACAGCCCCCCATCGCCGCGTTGACGTGATGCATCGTATGTCCCGATGGGAACTCGGTGTGGGGATGGTCCGGACAGAGGAGGTACTGATTCAGCGGGTCGCTGTGTTCTTCGTCGTCGTGGTCCCCACCGCCGTGGTGTCCGCCGACAGTCTCGTAGGCACACTCGTCGTGGTCGTCGCCGTGGCCGCCGTGGCCGCGTCCGTTTCCGTTGTCGTGTTCTCCGGCCGCCGTCCCGACGAGGGCGACGCCCGCGGCCGTCCCGCCGCTCAGACGCAACACCTGCCGCCTCGAAAGCCCGTCTTTGTGGTTCGGTGACATACGCCTCGTTTGTTACCAAGCGGGTGGATAACTCTTCAGTCGCATATCTGCAGTCGGGACGACGGAAGTGTGATTCTCGGTATCGAACCACGTTCCCCGGGCATGTCCGCCAGAAGCCCCTTTCGGTGAGAAAAGCACCGTGCCACCATGCGAGCTGTTACTCTCCGGGTATCCTCCGAACAGGGGTGGTTCGGGCCGTTCCATCGCGGCGTCGTCGAGTCACCGGACGTGTCGCTGCAGGCTCTGCACGAACTCCGGTTGCTCGACGACGGGTCGACGGTACTCCTCTACGAGTACGTCGGGAGCCGAGAGGCTGCCGAGCGACTGGCCGAGGAGTCCATTGACGGGGACGACGCGTGGCAGACCGGCCGCATCGACGGCAACGAGTGGATGTTCGCCCACGCCGAACCCAGCGGCCTCCTGCGGAGCCTTCTGGGTCTCCTCGGCACACGTCGAATCGCCGTCGACTGGCCCGTCACGTTCCGGAGCGACGAGACGGCAGAGGTGACGCTCATCGGCGACGACGAGGAACTGCGCCGGAGCCTCGGCGACGTTCCCGAGACCGTCTCGTTCAGTGTCGAACGAACCGGGGAGTACCGCTCGGAATCCGAGCGGTTGCTCGCAAGGTTGACCGACCGAGAGCGACACACCCTCGGCGTGGCCGTCGAGTTGGGATACTACCGGAACCCCCGTGGAGCGAACTACACGGACATCGCAGCAGCACTGGACTGCTCGACGGGTACCGTCGGGACACACCTGCGGAACGCCGAATCGAAGGTGATGCAGGCGCTCGCTGGCCGAGGGGAGTGTCGAGACACCGATTCGGCTCTCCCGGCATCCCGCTGACCCGGAAACTCTTTGCCGTGTCGCCGGCTAGCAGTCCTGTGAGTCTCTTTCGCGCCGTCCGTGCCGTCGCCGACGCCGAGGGCGAGGGACCGGTGGACTGGAGCGCCGTCGGGAACGCCGCCCGTGCAGCGACCGAACCGGGCGATTTGACCCTCTCAGAGGCCGAACATCAGGGGTACGCCGACGACGTGGCGGACGCCCGCGACGGCATCCGAGAGGCCGCCGGCGTCGACTTCGACCTCCCCTACAGCGTACAGGTCCAGAACCGCCACCACTGGATAGACGCCAACCTCGCCACCTTCGAGCGCCTGCTCGGCCCACTCGAGGAACAGGCCTCGCTGGCGCCGTCGTTGGCACGCTCTGCGAACACGGGGTCGATGGCGCTGACGCTTGGGTTCCTCGCGAACAACGTCCTCGGACAGTACGACCCGCTGTTGCTCGGCGACGGCGACCACGAACTCTACTTCGTCCATCCGAACATCGAGTCGGTCGCGACGGTGCTGGACGTCGACCGCGACCGGTTCCGTCGGTGGATTGCCTTCCACGAGGTCGCCCACGCCGCGGAGTTCGGGGCCGCCCCGTGGCTCGCGCCGCATCTCGAAGACGCGATGGAAGAAACCGTCTCGAAACTCGCCACCGGCGAGTTCGACCGCGAGGCATTGGGCGAACTCAACGTCACCATGACCGCCGTCGAGGGGTACGCCGAACTCATCATGGACCGCGCCTTCGACCGCGAGTACGAGGACCTCAGGCGGAAACTCGACGACCGTCGACGGAACGTCGGCCCCGTTTCGGCGCTGATTCGTCGCCTGCTCGGCTTCGGAATGAAACGCGAACAGTACGAACGCGGGAAGGAATTCTTCGATGCCATCGCCGACGCGCGTGGCGTCGCCGGCGCCGCAGTCGTCTGGGAGGACCCCGCGAACCTCCCGACCGACGCGGAGTTGGACGACCCCGACGCGTGGCTCGCACGCGTCGCCTGACGAGCGGCGGCGACCGTCGCCCCCGCCGAACGAATAAGTACTCCGACGGCGTAGGTCGTGCTAACGATGAACACACTCGTGTGGCTCCTGCTCGGAGTCGCCGCGCTCATCACCGTCCACATGGGCATCCTCCTGTACCTGTATCGGGAGACGGCGACCGACTCCGGCGGCCAGACCACCGAGGCCGCCCCCGACCACGAGCGGGGGCCACGGGAACAGCCCGATAGGACGGTGTGTCCGGCCTGTGGTGCCCCGAACGACCCCACCTATCGCTTCTGTCGACGCTGTATCAGTGACCTCTCGGCCGGAAAAACGACCGCGAGCGGCGACGGACCGACCGAGCGCTTGGGGAGTTGAAGGGGATTACCGCGGTTCGAACGCCGGAGCGACGTAGCCGTTGTCGTCCTCGGTGAACCCCGACAGTTCGACGGGGTCTCCTATTTCTACCTCGCCGTCGGAGAGTCGCCCCATCACGCGCGCCTCGCCGAGGTCAACGACGGCGACCTGATAGCCGCGTTCCTCGATGCCGACCGGCGGGACGTTGATGGTCGTCTCGGTGTAGACGACGCCATCGGTCGGGAGTTCGACCGTTTCGAGGGCTCTGGAGCCGCAGTGCGGACAGGCGGCTTTCGGTGTCCCCTGAGTCTTCCCGCAATCCGAACACGTCTGTCCGAGGAGGTCGCCGGACTCGACCGCGTCGCTCCACTCGCCGTGTGTGAGTCGGTCGCTCATCGGCGGGCCTCCATGACGGTGACGACGGTAGTGGCAGCGTCCCCGCCGAGGTTGTGTGCGACGGCACTGTCGGCGCCGTCTATCTGTCGCTCCCCCGCCGTTCCGCGGAGTTGCTCGGTCAACTCGACGAGTTGGGCGGTGCCCGTCGCGCCGATGGGGTGGCCCTTGGCCTTCAGACCGCCGGAGGGGTTGATTGGCACGTCGCCGTCCCGTGCCGTCCGGCCCGCCTCGGCGGCGGGACCGCCCTCGCCGTCCTCGACGAGGCCCAACGCCTCGCTGGCGAGGATTTCCGCACCGGTGAAGCAGTCGTGTACTTCGGCGAAATCCATCTCCGCCGCCGAGGTGTCGGCCTGTTCGTAGGCTTGGGCGGCCGCATCGCGTGCGGCCTGGGTGACGTGGGGAGTCTCCTTGTCGCCGATGGGCACCACGTCGGTCGCGTGGCCGACGCCCGACACGTCGACGGGGGCGTCGTAGGAGTCGGCCAGTTCCTCGCTGACGACGACGACCGCGCTGGCGCCGTCGGAGAACGGACAGCAGTCCATGAGTCGGAACGGATCGGCGACGATGGGGCCGTCGAGGGCCTCCTCGACGGTCGTCTCCTTGCCGAAGTGGGCGTTGGGGTTCAACGCGCCGTTGCCGTGGTTCTTGACGGCGACTTCCGCGAGTTGCTCCTCGGTCGTGCCGTACTCGTGCATGTGGCGTTTGGTGAACAGCGCGAAGACGCCGGGGAAGGTAAGCCCCGTCGGCTGTTCGTACTGTCGGTGAGATGCCGAGGCGAAGATGCGGGTCATCGCCGCGGTGTCCTTTCCGGTTTCGGGGGTACAGCGCTCGACCCCGCCGACCAAGACAACGTCGTGGATACCGGCATCGACCGCCTCGACGGCGTTCTTGAACGCGTTCGAAGAGGTCGCACAGGCGTCCTCGAAGCGCTGGACCGGAACGCCGGCCATCCCGACGTGGGAGGCGAGTTTCGGGCCGAGGTGCGTGTCGTTTTCGGCCTGTCCACTCATCGCGTTGCCGAAGTAGAAGGCGTCTATTTCGGACGGTTCGGCGCCCGCATCGTCGAGTGCGGGGAGCGCCGCCTCGCCGAACAGCTCCTGTAGTGGTTTGTCGTGGACGCCGAACTTCGTCATGCCGGCGCCGACGACTGCTGCGCGTGCCATACCACACCGTGGGGGAGTGTGACTTATAACGAATGCGGAACTGAACCTGTCATTTACGACGGTACTCCTGGTTCGACGCGGGCGACAACGCCTCCGTGTCGGGGAACAGATACCACACGAGTGCCATCCCGACGAGCAGGCCAATTGCGACCGCTCCGGCGACGACTTCGAGGGAGGCGTCGCCCTGTAGGGTGATGAGACCCGCCGACGCGCCGACGAGCAGGACGGACCCAATCTTTATTCTGCGCATCGTCCGCTCGCGGTCCTCGTTCGAGATGGGTCCGACCATCAGTTCGTTCCCCCCTCGGTCGAAACGTGCATTCCGACGAACCGCCAGTCGGTGCCGAGGTCGGCGTCGTCGCCACGCCGTTCCAGCGTGCCGCTCCAGCGGGTTTCGAACTCATAACGGATACCGCGTTCGAGGCTGTTCCAGGCCATGAACACGTCGTCGGAGAACCACGCGTGCTCGTCGCGTTCGATGACGGCCAGTCGGTCGCTGTCGACGACCCAGCCATCGGTCGTCTCGGTTTGCTCGCGGAGGCCGGCCTCGACCTCCTCGTACCCCGTCAGTCGCTCGCCGATGCCGAACTTGACGGTCGACTCCTCGCGGGCGAAGAACGGATACAGCGGCTCGCCCGCCCGGAGCGAATCGTAGTACCCCCGAATCGTCGACTCGGCGTCCATGTCCGCGCTTCGACTGGCGGGGACTTACTCCTACTGATTGCGAACCGGGACTTGCGGGAGAAGCCGAGGTGATAACCGCAAATCGGCCGAATTGACAGGGAGTATACTGATTTACAAACCACCACCTATTCGCCCATCTATCGGGATGGAATTGCCATTTCGTGGTATTTGAGATAGATATAGATTCAGGCGTTCAAATATCATTACATCCTTAAGGTCATGAGGGTGTTTTAACATTATCGTTCATTAACTTTATTATCCCTCACTGTTGTTCATGGAGTACAGCGCGAAAGCGTTCGACGACACATGACCCGCTACACCGACGAAACCAACACCGGCGCGCCGATGGTCCCGATTAAGACCGACGAGTCCACTCCCTCGACCCTCGAAGCGGAGACCCTCGAAGAGACCGTATTCAGCCACCGCCTCTGAGCAGTCGGTTCGGTATTCTACCGTTTTCACGCCGTCCAGCGACGGCCGACTTCGAAACCGCGAAAGCCGTCAGTCGTCCGCCGGCGCCGCCTCGACTAGCGACTCCGGTTCGACGCTGGCGTAGTGGGCGACGGCGGCGAAGTTCTCCTCGTCCATCGCGAAGCGGTCCCCGGAGGCGACGCCGTAGGCTTCGTCGTCGCCGAAGCGCGTCTCGACGAACCGCTGGGCGACGAGGGCCTTTCGGCCGTCGTCCTCCTCGTCGATTTGCCACTGTGCCTCCTCCAACAGGAGTGCCGCACTGACCACGTCGAAGATGAAATCCGCCAGTCGCTTCGCGTGATACTGCGCGTAGTCGCCGTCTTCGGTCGCCATCGTCGCCAGAGCGTTCTGGAGTTCGAGGAACTCGGCTTCGACATCGTCGGCTAGCTCCTCGAGGAGCGGGTGTTCGACGCCATCGAGTTTCCCCTGAACGTACGGAAGTAGCGCCTCGTGGGCGTTTTCGCTGTTGAGCGCGCGCAGCACGTCCAATGCGAGGATGTTCGAGGGGCCTTCCCAGATGGGCAGCACCTGTGCGTCCCGCAACAGTCGTTCGGTGGTGTGTTCCCGCACGTAGCCGTTGCCACCGAGAATCTCCATCGCGTACGACGCCGTATCGACGGACATCCGGGCCGTCTTGTACTTCGCGATGGGGATGAACAGCCGCATCAGTTTGTACGCATCGGAGTCGTCGCCCTGCCGTTCCCGTTCGTCCAGCAGGCGCGCGCCCTCGAATGAGAAGACGGTTCCCGCCTCGTAGTCGACGGACATGTCCACGAGGTCCCGGCGCATCAAAGGGTACTCGTCGATGGGGTTGCCGAAGGCCTCGCGGTCCGCGGCCCGAACCTTCGCCTCCAGCAGCGCCCGCCCCATGATACCGATTGCACCCGTGGCGTTCGTCAGGCGCTCGAAGTTCATCATCTCGGCCATGTATTTGAACCCCTCACCCTCCTCGCCGACGAGGTATGCTTCGGCGCCCTCGAACTCGATTTCGCCGGTCGGCACCGAGATGGTGCCGAGTTTGTCCTTCAGACGCCGGAAGTGGGATTCGTTGACCTCGCCGTCGGGTTTCGTCTGCGGGACGAGAAACAGCGACAGCCCCTCGGTTCCCTCGGGGGCATCCGGCGTCCGAGCCAACGCGAGAGCGCCCTCGGCGTCGATGTTCGAGCAGAACCACTTCTCGCCGTACAGTTCGTAGACGCCGTCCTCGTCGGTTCGCTCGGCGCGAACTTCGTTTGCACCCACGTCGGAGCCGCCCTGCTCTTCGGTGAGGAACATCGCCCCCTCGATGTGGTCTTCGAGGTCGCGACTGGTGAGTCCCTGGAAGTACTCCTCCAGTTCGCCGTCGTCGAACTTGTCGAGGACGATGGCTGCGCCGGTCGTCATCGACACCGGACAGCAGAACCCGCCGTCGACGTAGGAGAGAAGCGCCTGCATCATCAGGGTGTGGCTCAACCCGACCGGCTCGTCGCGGCCCGGCGGCGCGTGGAAGGCGTCGTGGGTGACGCCGAACTCCTCGTAGGTGAGTTGCTCCTGTTCCTCGATGAGAGGGTGATACTCCACCTCGTTGAGTCGGTTGCCGAACTTGTCGAAGGACTGCAGTTCGTGGCCCTCCTTATCGATTCGGTCGGCGGTGTCGGCCATTCGCTCGCCGAGTACCTCGCCGTAACCCGACAGCACGTCCTCGGCCCACTCGTACTCGTCGTCGGGGTAGATACGCCGCGCTTCGAACTGCAGCGTCGGGTCCAACTCCCAGTAGTTGCAGTACCGCCCTTCGTCGTAGTCGCCGTACCGTATCGGGTCGGTCGTCATATCGGAGCGTTTCGAGTCCCGAAGTATAAACCCACGCCGGAACACCGAAAGAAACCGCTATTCCCCATTTCACGGTTAAACTAATTGTTCGTTTATATCTGTCCGAAATCATCATACCGGCGCCACCGCATTCCTTCGACAGGATGGCCACGAGCGACGAACTCTCGAACGAGGATTTGGACGTGACGGTCGACGACGACGACCTCGTCGTCCGAGCGACCATCGACCGCCCAGACCAGCGCAACGCATTAAACGACAACGTCATCGACGGCCTCTCGGCCGTCCTCGATTTCGCCGACGACGGTCCCGCACGCGTGGTCGTCATCCGCGGCGCAGAGGGTTCCTTCTGTGCCGGCGGCGACATCAAGTCGATGGCGAGCGCCGTCGGACAGGGGTCGAAAGCCTACCGCGAGGGCTTCGCCGGCATGAAACAACTCATCGAGAAGGCCGTCGACACTGCCGCCCTGACCGTCGCCGCCGTCGAGGGGTACTGTCTGGCCGGCGGGATGGGCTTGGCCGCCGCCTGCGACGTCATCGTCGCAAGCGAGGAAGCCACCTTCGGCACCCCCGAGGTCGACATCGGCATCTTCCCCGCACAGGCACTCGTCCCCATCATGCGAACGGTCAACGAGAAACAGGCGTTCAAATACCTCTTCACCGGGGAACACTTCGACGCCGAGACGGCCCAAGACATCGGCTTCGTCACCGACCTCGTTCCCGAGGCGGCGTTCGACGAGGAACTGAACGGCTTAGTCGACGACCTCGTGACGCCGTCGTCGTTCATGATAGAAATCGGCAAGGAGTCGTTCTACAACCAACGGGAGATGAACTTCGACGAGGCGCTGGACTACATGCGAGAGATGGTGACGATGCTCGCGATGAGCGACGACGCCGAGGAGGGGTTCAACTCCTTCCTCACCGACGGCGAACCCGACTGGAAGGGCCGCCCCGACGAGGAATAGCCCGCTAACCAAACCCGAAACCACACCACAACCAATGACCATCGAACAAGACTCAGTCAAAGGCAACGACCCGGACAAAGCAGTAATCAGTGCGTCCCTCACGGGCGCACTCACCACTCGCGACCAGTGTGAGGCGATTCCCTACACGCCCGAGGAAATCGCCGAAGACGCCGCCGCCGCCCGCGAGAACGGCGCGGCCATCGCACACATCCACGCCCGCACCGACAACGGTTCGCCAACCTTCGACGAGGAGACGTATCAGGAAATCTACGACGAGGTTCGCGCACGCACCGACATCCTCATCAACTTCTCGACGGGCGCGCTGCACGAACCCGTCGACACCCGCGTCAAATACGTCGAGGGCGTCCGGCCCGACATCGCGGCGCTGAACATGGGGTCGATGAACTACGCGAAGTACTCCGAATCCCGCGATGACTTCGTCTTCGATATGGTGTTCGAGAACCCCTTCAACGAGATTCGGGAGTTCCTGCAGGCGATGAACGGCTCGGGAGTCAAACCCGAACTGGAGTGTTTCGACACCGGCCACATCGGCAACATCCGACCGTTCGTCGAGTCGGGCGACCTCGAACACCCAATCAACTTCTCGCTCGTGATGGGCGTCCTCGGCGGCATCCCGCCGACCGTCGAGAACCTCGCCCACCAAGTCCGACAGTTGCCCGACAGCGCCAACTGGCAGGTCATCGGCATCTCCCGAGAGCAGTGGCAGCTCGTCGCCGCCGCCCTCGCGATGGGCGGCAACGTTCGTGTCGGCCTCGAAGACAACTTCTATCTCCCGAACGGCGAGATGTCGACGAATCCCGAACTCGTCGCGAAAGCCGCCGAAATGACCCGCAACGTCGGTCGAGAACCTGCCACGCCCGAGGAAGCCGCCGACATCATGGAAATCGACGCCGACCACTTCTGAGTCCCCGCTTTCGACGGTATTTTGCTACCGTGGGCCACAATCCCGAGACGTGTCCTCCACCCCCGCTATCGCCGCCGACGGCCTGACGAAACGCTACGGCACGACTCCGGCCGTCGACGGCCTCGACCTCTCGATTCCGCGCGGCAGCGTCTACGGCTTCCTCGGTCCCAACGGCGCCGGCAAGACGACCACGATGCGACTGCTGACGACGCTAACGCGGCCGACCGAGGGGACCGCGTCCGTCTGTGGCGACCCCGTGACCGACCGCGAAGCCGTCATCGAACACGTCGGCTATCTCCCGGAGGTGCCGCCCGTCTACGACGAACTCACCGCCAGAGAGGGGCTACGCTACGTCGCTGACCTCCGACGCCTCGGCGACATCGAAGAGCACATCGACGCCTACCTCGAACGATTCGGTCTCGCCGAGGACGCCGACCGCCGAATCGGCACCTACTCGAAGGGGATGCGACAGAAGACGGCGCTCATCGCGACCGTACTGCACGACCCCAACGTGGTGTTCCTCGACGAACCAACCAGCGGCCTCGACCCCCGGGCGGCCAGGACCGTCCGTGACCTCATCGCCGACCTCGCCGCCGAAGACGTGACGGTGTTTCTCTCGACGCACATCCTCCCGGTCGTCGAGGAGCTCGCCGACACCGTGGGCGTCCTCTCCGATGGTCGCCTACTGGCTGAGGGGTCGCCCGAGTCACTCCGGCAGCGTGTCGAGGGTGGCGAGGGGACGCTCGAAGACGCCTTCCTCGACATCACCGACGAATGGGACTGAGAACCGACGCCGCCGTCGCGTGGACGATTGCTCGGACAGAGACCCGACGCAGTCTCCGGGCGCTCCTGTCGGACCGACGGCAACTCGCCGCACTCGGGTTCGCCTTCCTCGGTATGGCACCCATCCTCGTCGGCGCCCTGCCGTCGCTGTATCTGACCGGAAACGCGGTCGCCAGCGGCGAGGTGACGCTGTCGACGACGGTCGTCCGTGGACAGTTCGTCACGACCTTCGCCGGCCTCGTCGGGTTGGGCGTCATCCGGGCGCTCGAACGCGCCTCGACGGTCGACCACGCCGACTACCTCCTGACGGCCGTCTCACCGCGTTCGCTCACCGTCGGCCTCATCGGCGCCGAGTTCCTTCGCACTCTCGGCGTCCTCGGTCCCGTCTTCCTCGTGGTTTACGGACCGTTCCTCCTCGGACTCGGGACGCCGGCGCTGGGGGCCGTCGCCGTTCTCGCCACCGTTCCCGCACTGGCCGCTACGCTCACCCTCGGGTACGCCCTCGGTCTGCTCGTTCGACTGGCGGGGCGACGATTTAGAGTAACCCGACGGCGCGGCCAACTGCTCGGCGTCCTCGGCGCGATTGTGCTGGTCGGCGGAACGTTCGTCGCCACCCCCGAAGTCATCGCTTTCGTCCAGTCGCCGCCGTCGGTGCTCGCTGCCGTCCCACTGGCGCCGTACGCCGACCTGTTCGTCCTCGGGACACCGACTGCACCGCCAGTCGGCGTCGAGACGGGCCTCGGCATCGCGGTGGTGTGTTCGCTTACCGCCGTCGGTGTCGCGGCGTCGATACCCCTGTCGGTCCGACTGTGGTTCGGCGACGCCAACCGCCGAACCGACACGGCTGACAGCAGAGAAACAGTCAGCATGCCGGGATTCCTGTCGGGACGGCCTCTCGGGCGGGCGGTGTTCTGGCTGTGGCTCCGCGGCGTTCGTGCGCCGACCGGGTTCGTCCACCTGCTGTACGTCGTCTTCGCGACGTTTCCGGCGCTTGGGTCGCTCGCGGGGGCCGAAGAACCGCTGTTGTGGCTTCCACCCGTCGCCCTCGGCGTTGGTGCGTTGTTCGCCGGTGCGGCCTTCGGGCTGAATCCCCTCGGCGACGAGGGGGCGGCGCTGCCGGCCGTCGTTCTCGCGAGGGCGGCCGGCCGGACGCTGGTCCGTGCGCGCATGATGGCCGGTATCGCGCTGCTGTTGCCGCCGGCGCTGATACTCGCCGTCGTTGCGGGCGTCGTCGGTCCGATGACGCTCACGACCGCCGCACTCGTCGTCGCCTTCGGGGTCGTCCTGACGGGGTTCAGCGCCGCCCTCGCCGTCGGTCTCGGGACACTCATCCCGAACTTCGAGTCCCAGCGCGTCTTCGGCGTCGAGGCGGTTCAGCCGACACCGTGGGCCGTCTTCGGCCACCTCTTCAGCGTCGGCGTCGCCGCACTCGTCGGCTTTCTCGCCATCGCCGTCCCGCACCTCCTCGATACGTCCTCGGTCGCCATCCGAATCCTGCCGGTCGGGGCCGTTTCGGCGCTCCTCGCAGTTGTCGGATTCGTGTGCTATAGATACGCAATCCGGCGCGTCGAGACATTCACCTACGAGTGACGAGGGGGCTCAGGCCGCCCACTCTAACATTCGCGCGTAGAAGGGGTCCGTCGACAACGCCCCACGGTCGCCGACCAACACCAGGGCCTTCTTCGCCCGCGTCAGCGCGACGTTCATCCGACGGCTGTCCTCGAAGATGGGACTCGTGAGGTCTTCGGTGGCGACGAAGGAGATGACGATGACCTCCTTCGAGGACCCCTGAAACCGGTCGACGGTGTCGACGGCCACGTCGGGCAGTCGGCGCGAAATCTCGGCGACCTGTGCCCGGTACGGCGCGATGACGCCGATATCATCGGGGTCGACACCCGCTCGCCGGAACGATGCGACGACTTCGGCGACGCGGTCGGCCTCGATGGAGTTCGTGTTGCCGTCGGCGACGCCGTCGGGATCGACAAAGGAGACGGGGTCACGAAGTTCGGACGGCAAGGCGTCCGTCGAGACGCCCGGCAAATCGTCGAGTCGCTGGGCCGCGACCTCGCCGGTCGCCGGACGGAGCGCTCCGTCGTAGAACTCCCGACTCGAAAAGTACTGCACCCGCTGGCTCATCCGATACTGCTTGTCGAGCATCACGCCCGCCTCCGGATACGCCTCGATGAGCCGCTGGAACAGCGACTCCTGGAGGTCGTTTTCGGCCCGAACGACCGGCGGCAACTGCTGGTGGTCGCCGACCAACACGAACCGGTCTGCGAGGTTCGCCGCGAGGAACGTCCCCGGTTCGGTCAACTGTCCGGCCTCGTCGACGACGGCGGCGTCGAACTGCTGTTCCTTCAGGACGCGTGACCCGCAGGCGGCCGTCGTCGCGGCGACGACGCTGGCGTCTCTGAGCGCCGCGGCGCGCTCTCGGGGGTCTCCGGACCGTTCGAGTCGGTACTCTTGCATGTCCTCTCGAACTCCAGTCTCCGACCCCCAGCGGACGATGTCTGTAAAGCCCTGCTCTTCGAGCGCCTCGATGGCGTTGTCGACGGCACGGTTCGTAAACGCCGACAGCAACACGCGCTCGCCGCGGTCGACGAGGGCGCGAATCGTCCGGGCCAGCGTGTAGGTCTTGCCCGTCCCCGGAGGGCCGTGAACGAGCGCGAAGTCCTCGGCGGTGACCGCGAGGTTCACCGCCTCGTCTTGGGCCGCGTTGTTGTCGATGTAGGTCCGCTTGCCGTCGCTGAACGACGGGTCGCGGCGGCCGAACAACACGTCCTTGCGGTCGGGGTCGCCACGGAGGATGGCGTCGTGAAGCGCCGTCAACTGCCTGTCGACGCCGATTTCGGAGGGGTACACGTCGAGTCGACGGAGTTCGAGCGGTTCGTCAGCGGTGACGACGATTTCGTCACCCAACTCCTCGACGGTCGCCAACTCCGCTGTCCCGCGTGTCGGATGCCCGTCGCTGGCCAGCACCCGGTCGCCTTCGCGTATCTTCGACACCGCCTCGGAGGTTCGTCGGGCCCGCAGTCGCCAGCGGCCGCCCGAAACCGGTTCTCGACCGAGCGGTTCGAGGTCCAGCAGTGCCCGGTCGTCGTCGGCGCGTTCCTCGGCGGATTGCTCCCACAGTTTTCGGTACTCGCGGTGGACCTCCCGGCGTTCCTCCTCGATGGCGCGATAGAACCGCTCGAAGTACGTCCGCTCTTCTTCGGGGAGCGGTTGGCCGATTTGGCCGGCCTTCGACTCCTGGTCGAGGCGGCCGGCGACGACCATGCAGGTGTCCTGTTCGAAGCAGTACTCGCATTTCGCGTCGGCCTCGTAGCCCGTCGGCACCGTCAGGTCGTACTCGGCGGCAGCGATTTCGTTGCGCTGGCGCAGGACGAACTTCAGGAAACCGGGGCCGATGGCGAACTCCTTGGCCGGCGAGAGGTCCCCGGATTCCTCGTTGCGGTCGAGTGCGGTGTTCTTGGTGTACAACAGCGTCCCCGTATCGGGTGCGTCCGCGACGCTATCGGCCAACAGAAGCGCATAACAGGCCGCCTGCACCTTGTCCTGAAATCGGGGGTCTCGCGTCGTGTTCTTGCCGGTCTTCAACTCGACGGGCATCCCGCGTCGGACGGCGTCTGCCCGTCCCTTGATGCCGAAGCGCTCGGAGATGAGCGTCTGCTCGGAGCGCCAGGAATCCTCATCGGAGAGGGTACCCTGCTGGAGCCACCCCTGAATCGCGGCGGCGTTCTGCCGTACGTCGTCAGCGACCGAATCGGCCGTCTCCCCGAGCAACCCCAAATCGAGTGCGGCCTCGGCGACCCGCTCGTCGATGCTGTCCTCAAGGTCCCGGCCCCTGAGTAGGTCGCCGAACACTTCGTGGACGACGGTCCCCTTGATGACCGGATACTTCAGCGGAATCCCGCTCAGTTTGTTCAGGTAGTAGACGCGGGGACACTGCACCCACCCGCGGATGTCGGTCACGTCGACGAGGAAATCCGGTTCGACGACCACGAGCGAGTCGCCGGTCGTCGAGTACTGGGTCTCCCCGCGGAACTCCCTCTCTTCGGCGTCGGTGACGAGGAAATCCATTCCCTCTTCGAGGAGTTCGGCGGTTTCGGTCCACTTCCCCCACAGCGTCACCTGCACCGCCTCGGCGGCCCCCCGGTCGGGGCGAAGGAGTACTTCGGCGAGTTCGGAGGTCCCGCTACTCGTCTCGACGGTTCGGGGGTCGCGTGCCTCGACGATGGGGCCTCGAAGGTTCACATATTCCCCTGCGTCCTCGGCGGAAAAACGCTATCGGTCGTCGAAGCCGACACCTTCTTTCCGTTGCCGCACCGAGAACGCGGTATGCGCGTCCGTGACTGGCAGGACATCCTCGAAGACGTGGTCGATTCGGGAGCGGACCCGGGCGACTGGCGAGCGGTGGCCGGCGACCGTCGCGGCGGCGTCGGTGAGGACATGTTCCTCGGCCACCCCTCCGTCGGCGTCTATCAACTGAAGACCTACGCGAAGAACCCCTTCGAGGTGCAGGGCGTCGGCTCCCGCGTCGCCCGGAAAATCGACGACGAACTCGACCCGCTGTTCCCCGGCCAAGACAGCGGTGGTCGATTCGGCGTCAATCAGGGCATCGAGGACGAAGACGAAGCCAAACAGCGCGCGAAGGAACTCGAAACCGTCATCGAGACCCACGCGGAAGCGCCGACGACCGGCGACGCGCTGTTCGAGGACGTGATGGACGCCCTCGACAGCCCCGCCCACGGCCCGATGGCCTACGACATGTACGACCGTCCCGAAGGACTCGATGACCTCTCGGAGACGTTCGAGGAAGCCGAGGAACTGCTGACGAACGAACTGGATGACCTCATCGAGGAGAGCGACGTGGGCCGCGGGTTCCAGTAGCGTTTTTTGTGGCTGTTATCGCGGTGTCTCGGTGCCCCACTTCTCCAGCGCCGTGGCGAGTTCGGGGGTTGACTCGGCGCGCGACTGGAGTGACTCACCGTCGACGGAGGCGTCGACGGCCGCCCGCAGTGCGCGAGCACCCGCTTCGGTCCCGTCGGGGTGGCCGTGAATGCCGCCGCCGGCCTGTACCATGACGTTTGTCCCCAAGGCGTCGAGCAGTTGGTCGACGATGCCCGGATGGAGGCCACCGCTTGCGACCGGCAGCACGTCGTTGTGACCGTGGAGGTCCGAGCGGAGCCACTCGTTGATGCCGGCGGTGTCTTCGTTTTCCAGTTTGCCGAGGCCCGCCGTCCCGGTGTGGATGTGGTCGACGCCACAGAGGCGCGCGAACTGTGCGAGACAGCGCATCGAGACGCCGTGTTGGGGCAGGCGGTCGAAGGCCGCATGCATCGCGCGGTGGGCGTGAATCGCCAAATCGAGGTCCTCAGTCCGGCGGCGAACGGTCTGGAGGCCACTCCAGCCGGCCGTGATGATGTCGACCATCACGAACGAGCCGCCCTGGTCGGCGACGTACTCGGCGCGACGGACCATCTCGTCGGTTTCGGCGGTGATGTTGACGAGGTAGTCCTTTCGCTCGCCGGTCTCCTCTTGGGCACGGTCCCGCGCTTCCAGGGAATCGGCGACGCGCGTCTCGAAGGGGTTGAAGTCCTGGTCGGTGAGGTTCTCGTCGTCCTTCAGGAGGTCGACGCCACCGACCCACGCGTCGTAGCCGACCTGGACGTGCTCTTCTGTCGACAGTCCGACTTTCGGCTTCGGAACGGTCGCAAGCGGCGGTCGGTCCCCGGCATCCAGGATTTCGGTTCGGACTGCCGAACCGTACTGCGGCCCGGGGAACGAGGCGGCAAGTCCCTCGGGCCACTCACAGTCGAGCAGTCGGATTGTATCGACTGCTTTCATCCCCATGATGTTGCCGGCGATACAGGACAACACCTGCGCCATACTGCCGTCCTCGAACAGCGCCTGGGGGTAGGCGACGGTTACCTCGGTGCCGTGTTCGCCGTCGTCGCCGATGTCGCAGGCCAGAGCCGAGTACTGCCGCACGTCGGATTCCGGCGAGAGCGCCGCCCATGTGCCGTTGGAACTCTCCGATGCGACGCGAGCGGCCGCCGCTTCGACCGACAGCCCTTCTCCCGGCACGAGTCGGAACGTACAGACGAGGTCGTCGGGTTGGGGGTCGTAGCTCTCGTCGAGGAAATCGGCGTACTCCATACCGAGAACCTTCGTCGCCTGGTGACTTAATAGGGGTTGCCGGTCGCCCACTCTCGAACGAAGCGCGGCGCTCACGAGAACGTCGAAGTCAGTCGAGAACAGTGTTCGCCGTACCGGACCGGCCGTCGGCAGCGACCGGTCGGTGGCCGAGTTCCTCGGCCCGAGGGGTCACTCCGGCTCTTCGCTGGTGTAGCTCCTGTAGCTCATCACTGACCCGTCGACGATGACCGTGTCGGCACCGTGTTGGCGTTCGTGCGGCGGGTCCTCGCCCAGCGCTTCCGTCTCAGCGTCGCCGTACTCGTATGGTGTGTGGTGCTTAACCATACCAGTGTTTCAGCACCCATCGTATATAAATCCTTGTCAGACGTTACCACTCGTATCCGGCCCGTTCGTCGTCGCCGCTTCCCTCCACGGAATCAGTATAAGTAACCCACTATCGACGGCGATTAACCTAATATTGGAAACACGAAACGCGATGTACGTTCATGAAGCGACGCACGTTTCTCGGGGCGACGGGGGCGACAGCCGCTGGGCTACTGGGAACCGGAACGACCACCGCACAGGTAGAGAGTCCAATCGAGAACGTGGAGATACTGACCGACTCGTTCGGGGTCAGCCACATCTACGCCGACGACGTGTACTCACTGAGTTTCGGCAACGGCTATGTACAGGCCAGAGACCGTCTCTTTCAGATGGACGCCGTCCGACTGCTCGGCCGCGGCGAGAGCGCCAAGTGGCTCGGTCCCGCACAGTTGCCGTCCGACATCGAGGTTCGCCGCGACCTCTACAGTCGCGAAGAGATAAACCAACAGTGGGAGCAGGCCAGCGAGACGACTCGGGAAGCCCTCCGCGGGTACGCCGACGGCGTCAACCGACGCATCAGCGAGATGGCGGCGAAGGGCAATCTCCCCGGCGAGTTCGCGGCGCTGGGGCGGGTCCCCGAACCGTGGAAACCCGAGGACTCCATCGCGTTCATCAACTACGCTATCGGCTTCTTCGGCGTCAACGGCGGGAGCGAACTGTCGAACGCGAAGACTCTCGCCGAGATGTTCGAGAACTTCGACAGCGAACGCGAGGCGTGGGAGGCCTACGGCGACCACAACCGCGTCGTCGTCCCCGACGAGCACTACGGCTCCGTCGACGAAGACGAAATCGAGAAAACCGACGAACAAGCCCTCGCATACGGCGACCTCTCCGAGGAGCAACTGGAAGCGATTCGGGCCGCCAAAGGCGTCGAACCGTGGGGCGTGAGCAGCGCCATCGAAATCCCGGACGGCGTCACCGAGGGACTCCGACAGTCCCGCGGGATGATGGAAGGGTTCAAGTTCGGTTCCAACGCCATCATCGTCGGCAGCGAACTCAGCGCCGCAGACAAACCGATTCTCGGGGCCGGCCCACAGATGGGGCTGTTCAAGCCGCCGATACCCTACGAGGTCGGTCTCCACGGCGCCGGCTTCGACGTGGTCGGGATGGGCGTCGTCGGCGCCCCGGCACTGGTCATCGGCCGGACGCCCGAAATCGCGTGGACGGTCACCACCTCCGGCGACGACATGATAGACACCATCGCTGTCGAACTCGACCCCAATGACCGTCACCGATACAAGTGGGACGGCGAGTTCCACGAGATGGCCACCGAGCAGGTGACCCACTACACCAGTCCGGTCGGCGGTGTGGCGCAGGGAGAAACCGACCCACAGAGTTACGACGTGGTTCAACAGGAAGTCGCCCGCGTCGAACAGGAAGGGACCTCGATGCCGGTCATCGCGTGGAACCCCGAAGAGAACATCGCCTACTGCCAGCGCGTGACGACCCGGATGGGCGAACTCGACGGCGCCTTCCAGTGGGCCGAAGTCGGCCGCGCCAACAGCATCGACGAGTTCGAGTCGTACCTCTCGGAGTTTCCCTTCGGCTTCAACTTCCACGTCGTCTCCGACGATGAAATCGCGTTCTTCCGCACCGGCAAACTCCCCGACCGCCGCGGTGACGGCGACCCCCGAATGCCGAAACCCGTCTCCGAACACGACTGGGGCGGCACCAAACAGGGAACCAACATCGGCGCCAGCGTCCGCAACCCCGACCGCGGCTACGTCGTCAACTGGAACAACGCCCCGGCGCCGGGGTGGCGCGAGGGTGACTCAGAACAGCAGTGGGGCACCGTCCACCGCGTCGACGTGATGGAGCGACTCATCGGCGAGGCCATCGAGCGCACCGACGGCAGTCTCACCAGACAGGACGTGGCGGACATCGTCGAGGACTGCGGGGTCGAACACCCCTTCGCGCCGCGCTCGGCGCCCGCGATGATAGATGCCACTCGGCCGGGTTTCGTCGACTCTCAACTGAAGGCGATGGCCGAGGAACTGGAGACGTGGCAAAGCGAGGACTACTCCTTCCGGCCCGGTTCGAACGGCACCTACGACAACGGCGGCATGGCAATCTGGGAGGAAGTCCGCAAAGAACTCCAGGAGTTGGTGTTCGAAGACGAGTTGGGCGAGCAGATGCCGACGCTGAACTACGACCCGACTGCGGTCGACGGACAGGGTGGCGGCGACCCCCACGCCGCCGACCACGGCGCGACGGTCAACAAAGACGTAACGCTCGTCAGCGCCATCGACGGCGACACCGACCATCGGTGGTTCGACGACATCGACGGCGAGAACAAGGTCTCCCGAGTTCAACAGCGAAACGCCGTCATCCGGAAGGCGATGCAGCGGGCCGCCGACACGCTGTCGGAGCGCTACGGCAGCGACGACCCCGCCGACTGGCTGTTGGAGAACCGCCAAAGCGAGTTCGCACCGCTCGGCGCCGCCAACCCCAGTCGCATCCCGATGTCGAACCGTTCGAGTTTCCAGCAGTCCATCGTCATCGGCGAGGGACTGGACGACTCGAAGTCTGTGTTGCCGCCGAGTAACTCCGGACACCAGAGCATCGACGAACTGCCCCTGACGTTGGCCGGCGACGAACCCGACCGACTGACCAACCAACTCGACCTCTACGTGAACTTCGACTACAAACCCCACCCGATTACCCGCGAGCAGGTCGAGTCCCAAGCCGTCGAACAGAAGACGGTTCGGACAGGGAGTTACGACACCGTCGACATCGGGCGTCCCGCGACGGACCTCGCGGTCAAACTACTCTCGGTGCCCGGCGGCGGCATCCGCGCAGTCCGGAACGTGCCGGTGGGACTGCAACGCAGCATCAACGGTATCCTCGACCGTGCGACGGAGTTGCCCGCCGAGGCCGGCGACGCAGAGATGCCCGAGACGCCCGAAGCGCCGACTGAGGAACTATCCGGTGGTCTCGGTGACCTACTGGAGTGAGCGTCAGCCGTCCAGTACGGTCCCCAACTCGGCCAGCGAGTCGATGACGTAATCCGGCCGAACGTCGCTTTCTTCGACGTCCTCGTCCGTCGAGACGCCGGACCGAACCAGTATCGTCGTCATTCCCGCTTGCTCCCCCATGGCGATGTCGGTGTTCAGTCGGTCGCCGACGACGAGACACCGCTCCGGGGAGGCGTCGAGGACATCGAGTGCCGCGCGTTGGGCTTCCGCGGATGGCTTGCCGAGGATTCGTTCGGGGTCGCGTTCGATGATGCCGCCGACAGCGTTGATGACCGCGCCAGACCCCGGAATCATCCCGTCGTGGTGTGGGACGAGCAGGTCGGGGTCGGTCCCGTAGAACGTCGCGCCGGACTCCAGCGCCCGGTAGCCCGCGAGCATATCCCCGTAGTCGAACTCGCGGTCGTAGGAGGCGACGAGCACGTCGGTCTGGGTGGCATCGGCGACGAGGTCGATGCCGGCGGCTTCGAACTGCTCGCGGAGGCCCTCCGAGCCGACGAGGAACACCGAATCGTCGCCGTGTTCGGCCGCGAGGAACCGCGTCGTGACGGTGCCGGCCGAGAGTACCCACTCGGGGTCGACGTCGATTCCGAGGTTGCGCAATCGGTCGCTGTATGCTGCCCGTGACTTGGTGGGGTTGTTCGAGAAGAACAGCGTCCGCGTTCCGTCCGCGCGGAGGCGGTCGATGGCCGCCGCCGCGCCGGCAATCAGTTCGTCGCCGCGGTACACCGTCCCATCGAGGTCCAGTACCGCGCCCTCGTATGCCATACCCGGGGTAGGCGTCGGTCGGTGTTAACCCTCGGTATCGAGGCGAGTTCCGAACCGAACAATCGTCGCCGCCGCCGTCGGGAGGACGACCGAGACGGCGAGTAATCCGAGCGACAGCGGAAACGCCGTCGTGACGGCGCCGAGAGTGCCGTACCACGCCAACACGACGCCGTAGGCCACGAGGACGAACGCGCCGAAGTATACCCCGAGGACGAACGCCCGGCCGGTCGAGACGGCGACGAGGCCCAACAGCGCACCGGCGAGTATCAACCCGGCCCAGTGGACGACGCTCGCGAGGACGCCGACGACGAAGACGACGAGAATGGCCGCCTCGGCGCGAGGTCCCTCGCGGACGCCGCGAAGGCGTTCTGCGGCGCTCATTGTTCCCCCTCGAATCGGATGACGACCGGACCGCGCTGTTCGAACGGGAGCGGGTCGGTGTCGCCGGCCGCCCACGTATCGAGGCGGTCGTCGTAGTGCGGCGACAGCGGATTCCCCGACTGCCCGCCCGGCAGCGACCCGACGCCGCCGTCGCCGTCGACGACCATCCGGAAGGAGGCGCCGACCTGCGTCGAGCGGTCCGAGCGGAAGTTGAACACCGTATCGGGCGACCCATCCATCGCGCGCTCCTCGTAGTCGAGGAAAGAAAGCGGGAACGGGTGGTTCAAATCGAGGCGGTTGTAGTCGCCGTAGGTTTCGTAGCCCGCGCGGTCGATTCTTTCGAGGGTCCGGTTCAGTGCCCGCGCGGCGATGTCGGCACGTGTCTCGGTTTCGCGGGTCCGTGGGTCGTCGAACCACCTGCTTTCGGCCGGAAGCGTCTCCAGGGTCCGGTCGGCCGGGAAGTACGACTCGTCGAGGCCGTTGGCGCGGAACTGCGGCCCCCACGTCGCGTTGCGGTAGGCGTCGAGCCACAGTCGGAAAACGAGCGCCGCCTCCGAATCGGCGTCCATCCGGCGGTCCCACGCTTCGAGGTCGTCGACCGCGGCGCGCTGTTCCGGCGTCATCTCCTCGCGAGCGCCGGTCAGGTGCGGCAGGAACGCCTCGGCCGCCTTCGAGTAGGTGTCGCCCTGCAGGTCGGTGTGGAACGACCGGTTCATCGGCTCGCCCGAGGCGGCCCGTTCGTCCAGTCGCTGGTAGATGCGCTCGCCGCGGTAGCCGTCGGCGTAGCGCGTACTCCGAGCGATGTAGAACGGCGGGTCGTCCGTGGTCCGCTGATTCGCCGTGGCGACGTACGGTGCGTTTCGCACCTCGGGGTACTCCTCGAAGGCCGCGAACCCGGGGCCGTCGAAGTCGCTGACGCCGTAGGGTTCGAAGCCGGCCCACTCGCCGTGTCCGGCCGAGCCATCGAACACCCGGTCGCCGGCGACCGTCTCGTTGTCTACTGTCCGAATCGGGTACTGGCCGGTGATTCGGAACAGCGTCTCGCCGTCGCGGTCGGCGGCGACGATGTTCTGTGTCGGCAAATCGAACCGTCGGAGGGCCTCACGAACGTCGTCGACGCTGTCGGCGTGGTTGAGGTCGTAGACGGCTTCGGCCTCCCGCGTTCCCGTGAGGCCGAGCCACGCCACCGCGACGCGCTGGCCCTCACGTTCCAGCAGCGGCCCGTGGACGGTCTTCTGTACCTCGACCGTCCGGTTTTCGCCGCCGGAGACTGCGATGGTCTCCGTTCGAGATTCGACAGTTCGCGTCTCGCCCTCGTAGCGGTAGGTCTCCTCGTCGGCCCACTCGTAGGTGTATGTGTCGAGTACGTCCGCGCCGACGTTGGTGAAGCCCCACGCCACCTCGTCGGTCGCGCCGATGACGACCACGGGAAGGCCGGGGAAGGCGACGCCGCGAACGCTCGTCTCGGGCGATTGGAGGTGCATCTCGTACCACGTCGGTGGGACGGTGAGCTGGAGGTGGGGGTCGTTGGCGACCACCGGCGTGCCGTCCTCGGTCATATTGCCGGAGACGACCCAACTGTTCGAGCCGATACCGCGTTCGGGTTCGTAGGGTGCGACGGCGTCGTGTATCGCCCCGAAGTCGGCTTTTTCGGGGGCGGGGCGGGCGACGGAGGCTTGGGAGTCGGTGACGGCCGTCCCGTTGCGGACGATGGGCGTGTCGTGGTCGAGGCGGTCGGGGTACAGTTCGCCCGAACCGTCGACTCGCTCGCGAACCGTCGCCTCCTCGATGTCGGCGAACGAACCGGTCAGCCCCCACGAGACGAGTTTGCCGACGAGGAGCGTGTCCTGTGGCGTCCATCGGTCGGGTTCGTAGCCAGCGACCTGGAACTCCACGGGCAGCGGTCGGTCGTCCATGTAGCGGTTGACGCCGTCGGCGTAGGCCTCGACGCCGGCACGGGTCTCCTCGTCTTCGATGGCCTCCCACGAGGCGTTGGCGGCGGCCGCGAAGTCCATCTGCCGGTGGAAGCGGTCGGATTCGACCTGTCCGGGGCCGAACGCCTCGGCGAGTTCCCCCCGCATCAGTCGACGCTGTAAGTCGAGTTGGAACAGTCGGTCCCGAGCCTGCACGTAGCCGACGGCGTAGGCCAAAGCCCGGTCGTTTTCGGCCTCGACGTGTGGAACGCCGCGGTCGTCGTACCGGACCGTCGCCTCACCGTACGGGCTCTCGACGGTCGTCGGCCCGGTCGCCGCCCGGGAGAGTTGGCTGCCGGCCGAATCTGGGTTCGCTTCGTCGGCCAGCGCCCACGCGTCGCCGCTGAAGGGCGCAACGAGGCCGATTGGGCCACTGGCGACGACGAGGCTACCGACGAGGACCGCCGCGAGGAGGACTGCGAGAAGTCGCTGTCGAGTCGGGCGCATACCCTCCGGACACGGCCGAGGGTCAAAAATCTACGTCGCGTTACTCCTCCGAGAGTTCGATGGCCTCGACGATGCGACGACCTTCGCCGTCGGCGTCGTACCGGTAGACGACATCCTCGGTCTCGTCTTCGGTCGCCCGATGGGAGCCGTCACACAGCGGTCGCTCCGAGGAGAGCCCACACTGACAGATGAACAGTTTGCCGTCGTCTGCGAGGTCTGACTCGTCGAATACGGCCGGTGTCGTCGCCTCGTGACGGACTTCGCGTGTCATACAACGTCCCTGGGTCGCGGGCAGAAAAAGGTTGACGCGGCAGTCTCAGGAGTCGTTGGCCTGCTCGAACCAGTCGGGGCGGTCGACGCTCGTGTCGTTGATTTCGCCGAAGCCCATCTGGACGGAGACCGTCCGGTCGGACTCGACGACGAACGCCGCCCGCCGGATGGTTCCCCGCTCGTCGACGACGATGCTCGTCTCGAAACTGTCGATTTCGCTTTCGTCGACATCGCTCCGAAGGATTGCGGCGGGATTCGTCACGTTCTCGCTGGCGTAGCTGTAGAACGTTCCCTCGTCGGTTTCGTGGACCGTCGCGTCGCCGTACTCGACGTTGGCCAACAGCGGGCCGACGAACTGGATGCCGCTGAACTCCGACATGTTGTACGCTCGGTCGGAGTCGTTGTACCGGACCTCGTCACCGGATTCGACCCGGATGTAGACGCGGTCGTCCTCGAAGTACGACACCTGCGATGCTTCGCCGGTGTCCTGAATGACGTAGGCGCGTTCGTCGTCGCGGTCGACGATTTGCTGGTAGGTGAACGTCGTGTTCGCCTCCCCTTCCTGGATGAGGCTGTCGTAGCTGAAGATGTAGCCGTCGTATCCGGTGAGAGCGTCGAGATGCGTCGCAGCGGCCGTTCCGGCGTCGGTGACGCCACTGGGACCGTAGCCGTCGGGGTATGCGGCGTCGGCCGGGGCCTCACCGGGGTCGGCGTCGGGGTCCGCCGACGGGACGCTGTCGCTTGATTCGCCGGCCGGCGTCGGTGTTGCTGTCGGCGTCGGTGTCGCACCGTCCGCCTCAGGCGTCGTGTCAGTGCCACCTTCGTCCCACACTGGAAGCGCAGAACAGCCGGCGAGCGACACGAACAACACGAGGGCGGCGAGAACTCCGAGTCGGCGGTTCATGCCAATTCCTGTCACCGAGAATGTAAAAACGCTGTGTTCGGTTCAACTACTGTCGACCCACGATGGGCGTTCGACGGTCGTCTCTCCGAGCGACGAGAGTTCGAAGGACATGTCGACGGTCCGCTCGGAGCCGTCGACGGTGTAGGTGATTTCGTACTCCGCGGTGTGGATGACCCCCTCGCTGTCGACGACGAAGCTCGCGTCGAACGAGGAGACGTTCTCGGCACTGTCGACGCCGAGGAAGCTTCCCGCGCCCGCGATGTCGCTGGATTCGTAGACGACGACGGTTTCTCCGTCGCGCTGTTCGACGCTCGCGTCGTACTGGGAGGCGTTGAGCAGGAACGGCTCGACGGCCTCCGAGGCCGTCAATTCCGAGGTCGGGAACGTCTCGTTCGAGGACGCCACGTCCCCGTACTGGCCGTTGTAGGAGCTTCGGTTGTACTGCTGGCCGTCGCCGTAGTAGGTCTCACTCGTCCCGTTGGCGCTGTCGGTTTCGACCGCGACGGTTCGCAACGCCTGTTCGTTCTCGAAGTCGACGCGGTAGTCCCCCTCGACGAGGGTTTCGCCATCCGCGGTGTCGATTGTGTACTGGTAGTCACCGGTGTAGCTTCCCTGGGACTGGACGGCCGCCTCGTAGCTATCGACGGCCTGTTGACCGTCAGTGATGCCGTCGGAACCGAATCCATCGGCGTAGTCGAACTCCGAGGGGTCTTCTGGGACCGGCGTCCCCTCTGGTTCGGGCGTTCCGTCGCCGCCGTTGTCACCGACGAGTCCGGAACACCCGGCGAGTAACACGACGACCACGACCGAGACGGCTAGTGTCGAACGGGATACCATATCCGAGGCTGTTGCGTACCACGTATAAGGGTAGTGGCCATAGCGCGAATATGGACGGTATCGTCTTCTTTCGAACGCAGCGACTCGGAGAAGTAGTCGACTTCTACACCGAGGGTCTCGGCGCCGACGTGTGGCGCGAACAGCCCGATTGCACCATCCTCGAAGTCGGAGAGTTCCGATTCGGGTTCTGTGAGCGCGAGACGGTCGAAACCGACGGCATTCTCACGTTCGTCGCCGATTCCAGAGCGGCAGTCGACGAGTACTACGCCGAACTGGAGGCCGTCGGGGAGTCGCCGCCGACGTACAACGAACGCTACGGGATTTACCAGTGTTTCCTCACGGACCCGGAGGGACGGACCGTCGAGATACAAGTCTTCGAGTAGTCACGCCGCCGCTTCCATGGAGCCGAGTCGCTCACGGCGCCGCTGTTCGCGGCGCTTGACGAGTTCTTCTTGGAGTCGGTCGGCGACGATTTCTCGGAGTTCACTCGCCTTCGCTTCGTCGATGTCGAGCGCTCGGGTGGCCCCACTCGTCAGGCCGCTGGTTCCGGCGGTGTCGACGACGAGCGTCGCCAGTCGACGGCGCCGCTGGAAAATCGTCTGTGAATCGACGACGGTCTGAACCCGGTAGTAGGGAACGACCGAAATCGTTCGCGTCCAGAAGCCCTCCCGGAGGACGATGTACTCCGACTGGAGGTCGTAGCCGAGGTTGCGCCATTTCAGGTGTGCGGCCACCGGCGCCGCGGCGACCAACACGGCCGTCGCGTACCACGCGAACGTGAGTCCCGTGAACCGGTCGACGGCGAAGGCGGCGGCGACGACGACGGCGGCGACGATGCCGTATCTGACGACGTACCGCTGGCGGGCGCGTTTCGGCGGGCGCTCGAATGCCACGTCCTCGAAGTCCTCGACGGATTGGGCGAGGTCGAACACCCGTCGGCGGTCGGCGAGCGGCACCGCCGACTGCGAACCGGCGTCGTTCGGGGAGTAGCCGGCCGTCTCGACGGCCAAGGAGGCATAGCCGAGGCGTCGGGCGATGACGTTCTCCGAGATGGAGAGCGTCTGGACCTTCTCCAGCGGGATGGTGCCGCTGAACCGCTGAAGGAGTCCCCGCTCGTAGTGGAGTTCGTCGGTTACCCGCGATAGCCGGAACCCGTAGTAGTTCGTCACCGCCAGTGCGCCGCTTATCGCCGCGGTCACGGCGACGATTGCGACGGCCGCAAGCGGCGCCGTCACAGCGAGACCGACTAACGGGTCGCCGAACTGCCCGGTGAGCGACGGTGCGACGACCGGCAACAGCACCGTCACGAACGACAGCAACCGGAGATCGATGCCGACGACGCCGAGCAACACGAGTTCCTTCGGCGTGATGGCGAACAGTTCGCGTTCCGCCGGCGCTTCGGCGGTCGTCTCGTCCGTCGAGGTGTCGCCTCGTTTGAGACGGCCGATTTCCGACTGGAGTCGTTTCGCTTCCTCGAAACTGACGTACTTCAGGGACCCCTCCGTCGAGGAACCGCCGGCGGTTTCGAGGTCAATTTGGGCGATGCCAAGCAGTCGGTGGACGACGTTCCGCGAGATGTCGACGTTCTGGACCCGTCGAACCGGAATCTCGCGGTTCCGGCGAGAGACGACCCCCGAGGCGATGTCGAGGGTGTCCTCGGTGAGTTCGTACTCGAAGCGCTGGTAGTAGACGAGTTGGTACGCCAGCGTGACGAGGAACCACGCGACGACGACCAACCCGACCCCCGTGAACCCGCCGAACGTCTGATTGCCGAAGACGAGGAAGACGAGCACCCACGCGAGCCTGAGGACCGATTCGCCGGCGCGGTACGGAACTGACAGTGGGTCGAGGTTCATTACACTGCGTCCTCGCCCTCGGCGGCGATGGCCAACTGTTTCAGCCGAGTCTGGAGGTCCTCAGCGCGCTCCGGCGTCAACCCGGGTATCGACACGTCGGCGCCGCGTGAGCCGGCAGTGTAGACGACGGTCGTCGCCAGCCCGAACGTCCGTTCTAGGGGGCCGCGGCTAGCGTCGACGTGCTGGATGCGGACGTAGGGGACGACGGTTTTTACGCGCGTCACGACGCCGCGTTCGAGATACAGCGAATCCTCGCGGACCTCGTAGGTCCACGACCGATACCGGAGCACCGACAGCGCCGCGCCCAGAAGGAACACGGCGCCGAAGACGACGCCGCCGAGCCGTGGGGTACCGGGGGAGAAAAACGCGAACGCGACGGCGGCGATGACGCCGAGAACCGCCGCCGAGATGCCACTCTGCAGTATCCAGACGGCCTGAATAGCCGGTTCAAGCGTCTGCTGGGGACCGGTGAGGGCTTCGATGTCGGGAACGTTTCTCCCAGGAGACTCCTCCGTGTCGGCGTCGGTGTCGGCCGCTACCCGCCGAACAGCCGGCGCCAACTCGGAGCCGAAGGGACCGTCGCCTGCTGAGTCCGTATCGTCCATTGGGTTTCGTTGTGTACGGGTCGTATATAGTAGGCCGTGTCCGGTCGCCGTCTCACTCGCGGTGGATGCGACCAGCGGTCACGTCTATCGGGGCGGCAAACCGCAGTCGTGGGTCGCCATCGGGGCGCTCGAAGCCGTTGGCCGAAAACAGCGTGTTCGACCGGATGTCGGCGGTGGCCGGCGCCAGCGACCACGGTTCGTGGTCGATATCACCGTAGTACAGTCGGCCGCCGTCGTCGGTCGTGTAGAACCGGTAGCGTTCGGTGAGAAACGCGTCGAGCGAGTCGGGAGCGGGCGTCTCGAAGCCTCCCGCCGGGGCGTACGTCGCGTCGAACTCCGCCGGGGCGGCGTCGGTTCCTCGACGGTGGCTCCTGAACGTGACCTCGCGGTTGGTTCCCTCTCCTTGCGTCCGGATGTCCATCTCGGCGCGGTAGTACGGCAACTGGAACAGCGCCCGCGCGAGGCCGACGCCGACGCGGTCGTCGGCATCGAGGTTGAAGAAGTACACGCCCGGCCGACCGTCGACGTTAACGTACGTCCGGAGGTTGAGTTCGCCGAATCGGAGTCCGACGGGGACGCCTCTGGGACGAATGTCGGCCATCACGAACGGGACGACGCCGAGGTAGGCGTCGCCGTCGTAGGTGTCGACGGAGACGCCGTCGGGAAGCCGTCGAGCGACGATGTCGGCGTTCACCGGCCAGTGGGCGAACAGCAGGTCCCGCCACGTCATCGAGAGCAGTGCCCGCATGGTTGAAAGTACGACCGCCGTCGGTTTCGGCGTGACGGTCCCGGAAGTTACAGCAGGTGCCCATCGACGATGTCGACGAGCGAAACGACCGGTTCCTCGGGATGAAGTGCGAGGAAGACGCCGCTGTGGCCGGCGTAGACGCGGAGAATCTTCACGCCGTCCATCGCGGTCGTCACGTAGTTCACCGACCCCGCTGCCGGGAGAAGTTCCTCCGAGAACAGCGCGATTTCCGCGAAGTCGACGTTGACGTAGTCGTGGAGTTCCGAGAAGTGTTTTTCCATCGACACCTCGTCGGGGTACATCGCCCGCGTCTCGGGGGCGACGTACAGCGGTTCGAACCCATCGGAGTCGAACCGAACGACGCTGTACACCGTTTCCTTCGCGTGGGCTCGAATCAATTCGACGGCGTCCGTCACCCCGCCGTCCGTTCCGGAGGCGCCGGTCGATGCCATACGTATTGACAACTGTTGTCACGATAAAAAAACCGTTGGCGGAATCGAGCCTAGAAACGCCCGATGCGCCGAGTGCTTTTGTCTCGGCTCTCCGAACGGTCACACATGGAGTTCCGCGTCGTACAGGGCGATATCGCTGCACAGTCGGCGGACGCACTCGTCAACGCCGCCGGAACCAGCCTTCAGATGGGGTCGGGCGTCGCGGGCGCGCTCAGGCGAGCGGCCGGTCGTGGCCTCAACGAGGCCGCCGTCGCGGAAGGGCCGGTCGACCTCGGAGCGGCGGCCGTCACCGACGCCTTCGACCTCGATGCCGACTACGTGATTCACGCGGCCGCGATGCCGCACTACGGCGACGGACAGGCGACCGCTGAGAGCATCCGCGATGCGACTCACAACGCGCTTGCTGCCGCCGACCGCCGCGGCTGTGAGTCACTCGTGATTCCCGCCCTCGGCTGTGGCGTCGCCGGATTCGACCTCGCAAAAGGCGCCCACATCATCGCCGAAACCATCGACGCCTACGACCCCGAGTCGCTGTCGGACGTGCGATTCATCGCCTACAGCGACGAGGCGTTCGAAACGGTTCGAGCGGTCGCCGAGTCGGTGCGAACTCCAGAGTGACCGCGGACGTATTTAACGAACCGTTGTATCGCGGCAACACGCACACCCGTTTCGGCGTGTTGGATGGAGACAACATGAGACGGCTGTTCACGTACGCGCTGGCCGTGGTAGGCACGTTCGGCGTCCTCGGCGTCGGGTTGGGTCTGGCCGGAAACTTCACGCTCAGTTTCTTCATCGAGCAGTTCGTCGACCCTGGAACCAACCCCCTCGACGTGACACAGGTCGCGCTCATGTTCCTCGTCGTCATCGTCATCATTTATTCGACCGGTCCGATAGCCTCGGTGGTCGCCGGCGTCGTCATCGGCCAAGTGCTTCCCGACAGAGAGGGCGCTGCGTCAGTCGTCGTCGGCATCAGTGCGTTCCTCGGGTTCTACCTGTTCGTCGCGCTGTCGTTGTTCTTCACCTTCTCCGTCCTCTCGGAGTACGGCGCCTTGAGCGGTGGCGGCGGACCACTCGACCCCGCCGGCCTCGTCACGCTGACAGTACAGGTGAGTCTCCCGGTCGGACTGGTCGGCTTGGTGAGCGCCTACATCACGAGTCGGGTAAGCGAAGGCGAGAAAGCGGCGGCCGTTCCGGCGCCGGAGGAACCGACCGAAACAGAGAGCGACGAGTCAATCCAGTAGTTCGAAACCGGTCTCAGTGAGCGATTTCCGAGAGCATCCGCGCCTCGATTTTCCGGAGGTGTTCCCCGACGGTCGTCGTCGACACGTCGAGTTCGTCGGCGATGTCCTGGTGGGTCGCTCTGCGGGGCACCTCGTAGTATCCGAGGTCGGAGGCGGTGTTGAGAATCTCCTGTTGGCGGTCGGTGAGCAGCGAGGAGAGTTCCCGGAGTTCGGGGTCGTAATCCGAGAGCTGTTCGAGTTCGAGACGGATGCTGTCGGGAACGTCGTCGATGGCACGGCGAACGGTCTCTTCTTTGCCGATGATGGCGACCCGGAAGCCGTCACCGCCGTACTCGATGGGGGTGTCGACGACGAACTCGTGTTCCTCGGTGAGGTCGAAGAGTGCGGCGCCGGCCTCCGTCGGTTCCGTGTGCACGTACGCCTGAAGGCCGTCTCGAACCGACGAGACGTTGTACGAGAGAATCTCGTCGCAGTTTTCGAATATCTCCTCGAGTCGCTCGCGGCTCCCCCGGAGTTGTGTGAGAAGGACGGCAGTGCCGTCGTTGAGGCGGTTGAAATGTAAGATTGACTCCCGCGTCAGCGAAGGGTCGGCCTCGATTTCCTCTCCCACGGGGTCGATATCGCCGTCCGTGGGCATGAGAGAGACTTTGACGTACCGCATCAACCCGTCGTTGGCAGGCGGGCTATATATCTTCCCCGCTCGGGTCGGATCGCGTGGAACCGGTCATTGCCGGCAGTAGCCGTAACCCGATGGCACCCGTTTGACCCGATAGAGACGATGAACCGGGGAGTGACCGTCGGGTTCGTGACCGTCCTGACGCTGGCGCTGTTCGTCGGCGCCGTACCCGGCGGTGTCGGCGTCGCGGCCGCGAGTCACGAACCCGAGAGTGCGGATTTCACCGTCAAGCCGATGGGCGACCGCTCGCCCGGCGCGACCGACGTGAAGTACGGCCAGTTCGTCGTCGGTGAAGCCGGAACGGACTTCGAGACGCTCGAAACGCTGTTGGCCGTCTACGAGGAGGGAAGCTTCGAGGGCTGTGGGCCGTCGAACTCCGATACGTTCGGTATCGACCGCGGGAGCACTTACGACGGCCAGCAGGTCGACGAGAGCCTCGAAAGCAACGTCAAGAGTTTCTCTGCCGGCGAGGACCGCTTCGAAATCGAGTTCTACGGCGAAAGCGACTTCGGCGGTTCGACGACCCATCTCGACGACGGCGACGAAATAGTTTCGGTTGCCACGTGTTACACCAACCCCGACGAACCCGGTTGGTACCAACTCACCGGAAGCACGACAGGCGTGACCGCAAGCGGCGAGCGAAAGACCGTCGAGGCCGAATCCCACTACTTCTGGATTTGTGACTGCGAGAGCGAAGCCGAAGCCAGAGAGCAACTCGGACCGCCGCCGTCGGAACCGGAGCCGACGCCGACGCGGACACCGACGCCGGAATCGACGCCCGAGTCTTCGGGCGACAGCACGCCTGAAGACGACACGACGAGTGAGGACACCTCCACGACCGAATCGACGCCGACTCCCGACGACACCCCCGTCGCGACGACGCCCGAACCGACCACGACACCGGAGCCGACGGCGCGACCGGAACCGACGCCCACGCCGACGGAGGCACAGTGGGAACGTGAAGTCGTCCAGTCACCGACGGCCGGCGACGGCGCTGGCTTCGGCGGCGGCGTCGCCGTCGTGGCGTTGGTCGGTGCGGTGTTGCTCGCTCGTCGGCGCTGAGGGCCGTTTTATTCGTGACCCGAGATGGGGACGGGTTCGTACGGCTCTTCGAGGTAGGCGATGTCGCTGGCCGAGAGGTCGATTTCCAGCGCTTCGACGGCGTCTTCGAGGTGTTGAATCTTCGAGGCGCCGATGATGGGAGCGTCGACCCAATCCTTGTGTAGCAGCCACGACAGCGACAACTGCGCCATCGAGACGCCCTTATCAGCGGCTAACTCCTGGACGCGCTCGTTGATTTCCTTCCCGCCGTTGTCGGCGTAGGGGTGCTCCTGGGCATAGTCGTCGGTTTCGGCGCGCTTCGTCGACATGTACTCCTCGTGGGGGCGAGTGAGATACCCCCGAGCCATCGGGCTCCACGGGACGACGCCGAGTCCCTCCTTTTCACACAGCGGGAGCGTCTCGCGTTCCTCCTCCCGGTAGACGAGGTTGTAGTGGTTCTGCATCGTCGCGAACCGCTCTAACCCCTCCCTGTCGCTCGTATGCAACGACTCGGCGAGTTGGTGGGCCCACATCGAGGAGGCACCGATGTGACGGACCTTCCCGCGGCGGACGGCGTCGGTCATCGCCCGGAGCGTCTGTTCGATGGGCGTGTCGTAATCCCAGCGGTGAATCTGATACAGGTCGATGGTGTCCATTCCGAGGCGGTCCAAGGAGGCGTCGAGTTCCTGCTCTATGGCCTTCCGGGAGAGTCCTCCCGAGTTCGGGTCGTCGTCGCGCATTCGGAAGAAACACTTCGTCGCGACGACGCTCTCCTCGCGGTGGCCTTCGAGGGCGTCCCCGAGGATGCGCTCGCTCTCGCCGCGAGAGTACATGTTGGCGGTGTCGAAGAAGTTGATGCCGAGGTCCCGCGCCCGCTCGACGAGTTCGTGGCCGAACTCCTCTCCCTTGACCCACTCACGCCAGTCGGAGTCGCCGAAACTCATACAGCCGAGACAGAGTCGTGACACTTCGATACCGGTCGAACCCAGCGTGGTGTACTCCATACGGACAGTCCCACGTGCCGTGCGCAAAAAGCTACCCGAGGCGTTCGGCATCGATTCGGTCGAGTCCGAACCGGAGTGCGACGGCTGCAACGGCTGCGACGGCGACGTATCCCGCGACGTGGGCGTAGGTCGTGAGCGTCGGACTGTCGATGGCGAGGAGTGCGACGGTCGTTCCCGGGTGTTCTGGAAGCGCCGTTGCGGCGGCGAAGGCCGCGAGCGCGCCGAAGGAATAGGTCAACTGGGCGCGCTGACGGACGGGAATCGTGACCGCCAAGCCGGCGGCGAAGACGACGGCGACGACCGCTACCGCCATCGTGAGCACGACGAGCGCGACGACGTTGGAAATAGCGATGCCGTTGAACCCCAGGAGGACGACCCAGAGCAGCAGTTGTAACGGCGCGAGCACCGCCATGACGCCGGCTTTCCCCTCGACGATTTCGACGAGCGAGGCCGGCGTGACCCGAAGCAGTTCGAGCGTCCCGCGTTCGACCTCCTCGGTTACCGAATCGACGACGACGGCGCCGCTTATGAACACCGGTAGGAAGACGAGCAACGGAACGAGGATGGTGTAGGTAAAGCCGAAGTACGGGCTGGCGTCGACCGACGGCGGCAGCGGGATGGGGTCGAAATCGAGATGTGCCGCACGGTCGCGTCGTTCGCTACGTTCGAGTTGCTCCAGCGCCGCCCGGAGGCGGACGACGACGAGCGTCTTCTGGAGACTCGACTGCGGTGCCTCCACCGACACGTCGATGCGGCCGTCTCGATGTTCGGCGACGGCGACGGCCGCCGCATCACCCCTGTCGAAGCCGTCGCGGGCGTTGGAGCGGTCCCGGTACTCGACGGGGTTGAGCCCCTCAACCTCGTTGCCCGCCGCAATCAGTTCGTCTGCGGCCTCGCCCGTGACGGCGACCTGTATCTCCTCACCGCCCCCACCGGGGTCGTACAGCGACGTGAGCCCGACGACGAGGAACGACGAAAAGCCCGCGATAATCAGTTGGATGAGAATCGCGAGGACGATGGTCTTCTCGCGGGACAGCGAGCCGAGTTCCCGTCTGGCGATGGTCGTTCTAGACAAGGCGGCTCACCACCGCGAGGTTGTAGACGAGATGAACCGCTATCGCGGCGAAGAGGCCGACCACGAAGCCAGTTCGGTCACGGCTCGCGCCGAGTGCCGACAGTATCGAGGTGAGGACGTGCAGCGCCAGCGGCGCGACGGCGAGCAGTGCGATAATCGCGGGGTTTTGGGTTCCGAGGCCGGTCTGGAAGGCCGCGTCGGCCACCTCCGTCCCCGGAAGCCCGACGAGTTGGACGGCGAGCGAGACCTTCTCGGCGAGGAAGAAGCCGACGCCAGCGGCCGCGCCGACGACGACGGCGACGGCCATCGAGCGGTCGTAGCGGCCGTGGACGTACCCCGCATAAATCGGCAACCCCTTCGCCAACTCCTCGATGACGGCGATGATGGCGAAGACGAGCGGCACCGAGACGGCGACCGGAAGGGCAAACAGCAGCGCGACGGCGAGCAACTCGGCGACGAAGACGAACGGGACGAGCAGCGCCACGACCAAGAGGAGACTCCGGGGACGCCGGATACGGCCCGCCAGCGCGTCCAGTGCCTTCAGGTGGACCGGTCGCTGGGTGAAGAGGTCCTCCTCGCGGTAGACGCCCAACCCCAGCAGAAAACAGACCCCGGCGACGAGCGTGACGGGGCCGGTCGCGAAGGCGAACTCACCTGCGGTGACGCCCGCCCCGGTGAGGTCCCGAACGGCGACGGTGAGCGGCGAGACGAAGGCGACGGGACTGGTTTGAGTGAAGATGGCCGGGACGAACGCATACGAGGTCAACACCGTACTCGCGGTGACGGTGACGAAGGTGAGTTCCTTGAACGAGCGGGCGAACATTGCCCCGAGGAACGTCGTCGCGAGAAACAGCAGTGCCAGCGGCAGGACTGCCAACACCGACAGCGGCCCGGCCTCACCGCCCAGCGCCCACAGACCGGCGACGACGGCAGTAGTGATAGCCAGCGACGCAGCGAGATACGGAAGCGTCTTCCCGAAGACGATTTCGGCGGGGCTGACGGGCGCGACGAGGAGCAGTTCCCCGCGGCGATTCAACCGCTCCGAGAGCATCGAACTGCCGTAGGCCTGAATGACGAAGTTCAGCGGCAACACGAAGAGGAAGGCCAACACGAGCGACTGGAAGGGAAACGGTGGCGAGATGTCCGAGGGAGACCCCGTCGATTCGGTCGTGCCGAACAAATCGAAGGCACCCAGCGACGGTGCGCCGATGGACCCGTCGTCGGTCGTCTCCCCGTCGGGGTCGCCAGCATCTCCACTGCCGGTGTCACCGCCGCCGGTGCCGCCGGTTCCAGTACCACCGGAGTCGCCCCCATCGTCGGAGCCACCGCCGCCCCCGTCACCCCCCGCATCGAAGCCCCGTTCGACGTACCGAATCGTCACCGTCACCGGGAAGGCGGCCGTTTCGTTGTTCTCCTCGTACATCCGCCGGTCGTTGTAGCGGTCGACGGACTCCCGTAGCGCAGCGACGGCCGCACGGCTCTTGTCAGTCGGCGCTCCCCCTTCGGCCGCCAGATACAGCGTCGTCTCGTCGCCCCGCTCCTCGATGTAGAGGTCGTATCGGCCGCCTACCGGCAGCGTGCCGCTCTCGATGGCTGTGGGGTCCGGTTCGACGACGGTAAAGGAAGAATCCGCCGCAATGGGGTCGTGAAGCCGACTATCCTCGGAGACGCCGACGCGGTAGATGCCGTCTTCGAGGGCGACGCTGCCACCAGCGACGGCGACGCCGACCGCGAGGACGAAAGCGGTAGCCGCAACGGCAACTGCGACTGCTCCGCGGTCGAGACCGCCGACACCCTTGGTCGTCTCCCAGCGCGCGAGGCGGAGGAGTTTGCGCGGCCGCATCAGGCCTCCGTCTCCCGGGCGTCGTCGGCCTCGGCGAGGTCGAGAAACAGCCGTTCGAGGCTCGGTTCGACGGTTCGGATGTCGTCTATTTCGCCACCGCGGGCACTCGCAGTCTCTCGGAGTTCCTCGACCGACTCCATGTCCTCGACGACGCTGCGATAGCGGCCGTTCTCGGCGACTGCGTCGGGAACGTCGACAGTCGTGAACACGTGGTACTCGGTGTCGCCGTATCGGTCCCGGAGGTCCTCAAGTGGGCCCTTCGCGACGATGCGGCCCTCGTTCATGATGGCGACGCGGTCACAGACCTCCTCGACGTGATAGAGGTTGTGTGCCGAGAAGACGACGGTTCGGCCCTCCTCGGCCAACTCGCGGGTGAACTCGATGATGTAGTTTGTCGTCAGCGGGTCCAGTCCCGAGGCCGGTTCGTCGTAGACGAGTACGTCTGGGTCGTTGACGAGCGACCGGGCGATGGCGACTTTCCGCTTCATCCCCTTCGACATGTCGCCGAGGGCGCGGTCGCGGTGGTCGAGTTCGAGGCGGTCGAGGGCGTCGTGAATCCGGTCATCGGCGGTCGACCGGGGAACGTCGTAGAGGTCGGCGAAAAAGCGGAGATACGACAGCGGCGTCATCTCCTCGTACAGCGGTGACTCCTCGGGGAGGAAGCCGAGGTTCTTCCGCGTCTCGCGAGCGCCCGCGGGAGCGCCATCGATTTCGACGTGGCCGCTCGTCGGTTCCAGCAGTCCGGCCAGCGTCTTCAGCGTGGTCGTCTTGCCGGCGCCGTTCGGCCCGATGACGCCGAACACCTCCCCCGAATCGACGGCGAAGGAACTGCCCTCGACGGCGACGAACCCACCGTACTCTTTCCGGAGGTCGCGTACGTCTATCACGGCCGAGGGGTAGAGCGGCGGTTACAAAAATCCGGCCCGCGAATCGGTAGGTATGGACCTCGAACGGACGCCCGACGGCCGCCGGTGGGTCGTCGGTCGCGATATAGATGCCGACCCCGAGGCCGTCTGGAGTGTGCTGTGCGACACCGCGCGGTGGCCCGAGTGGGGCGTCTCCATTACCGACGTGGAGGCTTCCGAGCGACACGTCCAAGCGGGAACGACGGGACGTGTTCGAATCCGAGGGGTCGGCGCGTGGATTCCCTTCGAGGTGACGACGGTCGACGACGCTACCCGCCGCTGGAGTTGGGACGTGGCGCGGATACCGGCGACGGGCCACCGCGTCGAAGAACGTGTCGGTGGCTGTCGGGTCGTCTTCGAAATACCGCTTGCGGCCGTCGGCTACGCGCCGGTGTGTCGGGCGGCGTGTCGGTCCATCGCGGCGCTCACCGAACAGTGAGAACGGCTTACGTGGCCCGGGTCAGCCGTCGTTACTGGACGCGCTTTTCGAGGCTGAAATCGCCGACCGAGTGGAGGTCCTCGCCGAGTCCGTTCCCGTCGCAGTCCTCGTTGGGACAGGCGTAGTGCCACCCGTCGCGGGTGGCGCGGCGCTCGGAGAACTGCTCGCCGCAGGCCTCACAGATGAGCGCCTCCGAGGAGCAGACGTCTCGGTGGAGTTCGTACTGCAGTTTACTTGTGAACGTCCGTTTGCAGTTACGGCACGTGTGGGTCATATCCGAACGTCTGACGTGAAGGGTAATAGAAGTGCCCCTTCGTTCGTTGGTGGCTGAGAGGGCCGCAAATCGGCGTTAGAGACGCTTCGGAGAGTTAGTGGACGTTCGTCCACTCCGAGACGAAGCGACGTTCTGTACCGACGGTCAGTCGGGTCGTTCGAGGCCGAACCGCTCGCGCGTGTAGGTGTACTGACTTCCCGCGAGTCGGCCGAGAGCGTCGAACTTCTCGACGTCGAGTTTGCCGTCGGTGAGCAACTCGTCGTCGACGTGGGCGTAGACGACTTCGCCAAGCACCATCGTCGACGTGCCGACCTCGACGGTGTCGTAGAGGACACACTCGAAGCTAATCGGAGAGGCCCCGACGCGGGGTGCGTCGACGACTACTGACGGCGCGCGCTCGACGCCCGCGTGGTCGAACTCGCTTGCATCGGATGGGAGCGTCGCCGAGGAGGCGTTCATCGATTCCGCGAGGTCGGGCGTGACGACGTTGACGACGAACTCCTCGGTTTCGACGGCGTTTCGCGGCGTGTCCTTCATCGACGCCGGCGCGAACATCACCACCGGCGGGTCGATACCGACGACGTTGAAGAAACTGTAGGGCGCGAGGTTGTCGGTCTCACCGTCCGTCGAGGACACCCACGCGATGGGGCGGGGAACCACGGCGGTCGAGAGGGTGCGATACATCGAATCGACGGAATCCGGGTCGAGTTCCATGGAGTAAGGTAGGTGTACCGTGGTGTCGAGTACCTAAAAGGGGCGCACTTAGAGGCCGACGTTGACCGCGTAGGGCCACGGGGCGCTCGCGAGCGCGAGGAACACGAGGGCGCCGGCGGCACCGTAGAGGTTCTTCAGGAACCCGGTCATCTCGTTTTGGGCGTCCTCACCCTCCACGTTCCAGAAGTCGTGCATCGTCACCGCGGAGACGACGAGGAACACGGCGATGGCACCTGCTCCGATGGTGGGGAGAATCCCGGCAGCAATCGAGATGCCGCCGAAGACGAGCAGGCCACCGCTGAGGAGGACCGAGACCTTCGGCGCGGGCAACCCTTTGAACTCGGCGTAACCGGTCATCCCCTCGGTGTCCATGAAGTGGTTCAGTCCCATGAAGGCGAGGACGCCACCGAAGAGCACTCGAGCGACGAGGAACGCGACGTCGGCACCGGCGCTTTCCAGCATCAGTTCGCCTCCGTAACTGCGGGCGTTCGTGGGTCGATGCGGTCGGGCCGCGAGGTTAGTAACATTACACAACCAAGTACGAATTCGAACTGTTATATCACTTCGCGAACACTGGTGTCACCGGGTAACATCGATGTTAGGTGCCACGAAACTTATGTAGACAGGAGAACACTTACTGGCAATGTCACGGGAGCGAAGCCGTCAATCCCGAGCGAAGCGACTGCTTGCGGCTGGAAGCGTCAGTCTGGTTGGTCTGTTGCTCCTTGCCATCCCCGGCTACGACATATACAGCGACGCCTGGATGGAGGGGAAGTCGCTGTGGTCGACGCTGCTCGAAAACTCCATCCTCGTCGCGCTCGGACTCGTCGTCGTCGCCACGGGTATCTGGCTCTACACCCAAGAGTGGACCGACGCACGCGTGGTGCGAACCGCGGGCTGGTGTGTCGGCGGAACCGCCGTTTTCTCGATAGCGCTGGCGTGGATTCTCGGCATCCAGCAGTACGTCCAGGGCGAGTACAAGCCGCTCGTCATCGCCGGTGGTGCGGTCGTCATCGGGTCGATGGGAACCTTCGCGGCCGGTATCTACGACTCCGGCCAGCGGGAGAGTCGCGCCAAACTCCAGATGGAGCGCGACCGGTTTTCGGCGCTGTTCAGGAACACGACCGACGCCATCGGGTCGGTCGCCTTCGCCGGAAACGACGTGACGCTGTTGGAGACCAACCGCGAGTTCGACCGCGTCGTCGACGATGTCGACCGCGTCGTCGAACGCATCGGGGAGGCCCACGACGATGTCCGAGGGTACCGTGCGGTCCACGAAACCGTCGCACGCGGGGAATCCTTCGAGGTCAATCTCCAGTTGACCGTCGACGGCGAGGACTGCGAGTTCATCGTTCAGGTGGTCCCCTACGGCGACAGCGGTGCCGAGGCGTTCCTCGTGTTGACCGACGTAACCGACCAGTAGTGCTCGACACCCACGTCCCAGTTCGAGTGTCACCAACTACCACACTGCCGGCGTGAATATTTATTGGAGGGCCTCGTACAGAGCGATATGTCGAACGTTCCCCAAGCGCCAGTCGAGGCGGCCTGTCCGGTCGTCGAGTCGATGGAGCAAATCGGCTCGAAGTGGCGCCTGCTCGTCTTACACGATTTACAGGACGGAGAAAAGCGGTTCAACGAACTGAAGCGCTCGACGGAGGCCAACGCGCGGACGCTCTCTCGCGTGCTCGACGACCTCCAGGAGACCGACTTCGTCGAACGCCGACTCGAAGAGGACGCCCCCGTGGCGACGTACTACTCGCTGACCGACAAAGGGCAGTCGCTGTGCCCAGTGTTCGACGAAATCGAGGCGTGGGCCGACAACTGGCTCGAAGCCGAAGCGGAGTAAGAGCCCTCAGGCGTACTTTTCGGGGTAGGCGTCTTCCAAGAGTTCCGGATTATCGAGCAGTTGCTCTCGAACCGGGTCGATGACCGCCGAAATCGCGGCGGCCGCAGCGGGTTTGAGGTCCGCGGGATGGAGTTCGCCGGAGACGAAGTCCTCCTCGACCGCTTCGTAGTCGTCGTAGACGAGGTCGCCGCCGTACTCCTCGGGCCGTTCGACGACGAACTGCTCGCCGCGTTCGTCGAGAACCGGGAACACGAGGAATCGGAGGTACTCGAGGACGCCGTTGTCCTCGACCTCCCCCGCGGGGCAGTACGCACCGTTGATTTTCTCTTCGACGGCGGCGTCGTCGTCGGTGAGATTGACTTTCGAGGACTCCTCGGAGGCGGACATCTTCCCGCCGGAGAGCCCCGACAGCAGCGGTGCGAACACACACGCCGGCTTGTCGTAGCCGGAATCGGGCAACTGCTCGCGGGCGAGCATGTAGATGCCGCGCTGGTCGATACCGCCGTAGGCGATGTCCGCGTCGAGTGCGGCCACGTCGAGCGCCTGCATCAGCGTGTAGACGAGTCCACCCAACTTCGGGTTCTCGGACTGTCGAACGACTTCACTGCCAGCGCGTTGGGCGCGTGAGAGCGTCGTCTCCGCAAGCATCCGGTAGAGGTCGAGCGTGTAGGGTTCCTCGAGTTGGTACTCGGTGCCGCGGACGAAGGAGACCGAATCGGGGTCGGCACCGGCGGCTTCTATCATTCCCACGATGGCCGCCTCGTAGTACGCCGAGCGGGCTTCGAGCAACTCGAAGGGGCTCTTGGCGTCGTCGAGGTGGGCGTGGAGGTCCGCGACCAACACCGTCACGTCGAGACCGGCATCGATGAAGTCGGCGAGTTTGCGCATCGTCGTGAAGTGGCCGATGTGCATCTCGCCGGTCGGAGCGTAGCCGATGTAGGCGGTGGGGTTCTCGCGTTCCTCGAACAGCGCCTCGATTTCGTCGACCTCTACGACCTCCTCGGTGAATCGCGTGACCAGTTCGGTCCGCTCGGCCGTGTCCATGCGTTCGCTACCGTGAGACGGCCGATAAAACGTTCGGGTACGTCCAGTAGCGGTACCGACCCACACGGACATCGGCACCCAACACGAGTACGGATAACCGGTTACCGTACATCCAAACGTCTTCCCACCCAACTTCGAATATGTACACCGGGCGAACGGAGAAACCCTGCTGTCTCTGCGGCCGACCGGAAACCGCCCACCGAATCGACATCCCGCCGCGTGCGGTCCAGTTGTTGAAACACTCCGGGCCAATCGCTTGGCAGGACATCGAAGGCGAGGTGTCGCTGCACTTCTGTGCCGACGATTGGCACACTGTCCGGGACCTCGTTCTCGAAACGGGGATGAGTCCCCTCTCGCGGTGTAACGCCGCCCGGGCGTCTTTCGTCCTCCGAGAGGACTTCGAGGCACTGTTGAACGCGACCCGGGAGGAACCCGACCAGCGACCGCTGGAAGCCGAAATGCTCGACGACGCTCGCGAAACGCTGGAGCGCTTCGAGGCCGGGGACGAACTCGTCGAGACACGCGACATCGTCGAAGCCCGCATCGTCTCGTGGGCACTCGAAGACCTCGGCTCGCCGAAACGTCCTGTTTCCTAACCGACTATTGTCTGACGAAAGACATATCCTGACGGGTGGATATTGGTGTGTAACCAAGGGGCACACCGAGATGGGAGAACACGAAACGGCGACGATACTCATCGTAGACGACGAACCCGGGCTCGCGGATGGGTACGCGGCCCGACTGCAGGGACACGACGTGCGGACGACCTACGATGGTCAAGAGGCACTCGACGCCCTCGATGAGGAGGTCGATATCGTGTTTCTCGACCGGCGGATGCCGGGGCTTTCCGGCGACGAAGTGCTCGAAACCGCACGCGAGCAGGGCTTCGATTGCCGCATCGTAATGCTCACCGCCGTCGAGCCATCCGTCGATATCGTCTCGATGGGCTTCGACGAGTACCTCAGAAAACCCGTAGACAGAGACGAACTCCGGAGGACAGTCCAGCGGATGCTCGAACGCGCCACCTACGACGAGAAGCTTCAGGAATACTTCTCGCTGTCCGCCAAGCGAGCGACGCTGGAAACCGAGTCGGATGGCGACGTCGAAGGGACTCCGGCGTACGAGGAACTGTGTCGCCGCCTGGAGGCCGTCGAGCGAGAACTCGACGAGGCGCTCGAAGACCTGCCGGACGACGACGGCTACGTGGTCGCTACCGACGACCGAACGCGCGCCGACAGCGCGACCGACTGACGCCCGCTCACGATGTGAACCCATTACAAATCGATAGAGACATCTCTCTCAATATATCGACACGTCGGTTGGGAATTATAAAAGGATACTTTCGAGGACGAGCGCTGTATTTTGGGAAGGTTCATCCACTCGATTCCGATGCGAAACCTTTTGAATAAAACCAGTATTAATCCGATTCACTTCGAATGAAACGATTGGTGTTGTTCCTCGCCGTTTCGCTCGCTTTCTGTGGAATTGTGGGTGCCGCTGCCGCCGCCGATAGACCGATGGCTGACGGAGGGCTCGACCAAACGGTGACCGTCGACACGACGGTCCAACTCGATGCGACCGGTTCGACGTACCCCTCCGGAGACATCGCGTCGTACCGATGGAAAATCGACACGCCCGGTGGCCGTCGGATGACGCCCAACTGTGCGGACTGCAGTCGGACGTCGTTCGTCCCGACGACGCCCGGCCGATACGAGGTGAATCTCACGGTTATCGGCACCGACGGAGCGCGGAGTTCCGACACGCTGTACGTCTACGTCAACGATGCCGGACCGACAGTCTCGGTTACCGGCGCGACGACACCGAAAACCACAACCCCAACCGAGTACGTCGCCACCGCGGAGAGTCCGGATGCCGAACTCGAGGAAATCGCGTGGGCGGTCGACGACGAAATCGTCGGGAGACAGTCGCTCGACGGAACGGCCGCCACCGACGACCTTCGAATCTCGTTTCCGGGGGAGGGCCCGTACCGCGTACAGGCGGTCGTAGTGGACACGAACGGTCGGACGGCGTACGACGATATCGTCGTCTACCCCGGACGAGAATCGACACCGGACACCGAGTGGGACGATGTCGACTCAGGTCCATCTTCCCCGGACTGCGGCGACCCGGATTACCTCGCCTCGAACACCGATGATTGCCTTTCGAACGAATCGCCACCGGGCGGTCCACCGACGCCGACACCGGCCGCGGCGACGACCGACGCCGAAACGCCCGAACCAACGCCACAGCCTCCGAAAGACGAAGAAATATTCTACGACAGCGACGGGTACGACTCGACACTCCGTGTCGGGTCGCGAATCGCCGACTCGTCGTATCTCGGAACTACGACCGACGCTGTCGGCCTCGACGGGGGCGAAAACGCCCCGTGGAAACAGGGCCTGGGCGAGCAAATTTACGAGGATACCGTCGGAGCAGCCTCGACGTTCGTCTTCGGACAGGAGCAGAAAACCGTGACGTGTGAGACGACCGGTGGTGAGTGGAACAGTTGTGACGAGAAGATACGACAACTCGAAGACGAGGGCGGAACCACGAACGCGTACTCTTCCTCAAACGGGGGAGCCTACCATCAGTACGGATTAGAAAATGCGGAGAGAGTTCGCGGTTCTGATCCAACGAACCTTGAGAAGGGGCAGGACGCTAATGTTACCGTTGTCGTTCAAGAGGGCAAAGACAACATCGTAGAAAGAGGAATCGATGTGGTCAAGGCCGTCAGTGATATCGGTCAATCATCTACCTCTGGAGACGAGTCAAGCGACGACGCCAAACCGGACAGTTGGAGCGAGCCCACTACACCGGTTGCGTCCGGCGATGGCCCATCTGATGGGGAATCCTCCGAATCAGCAACCGCTTCGTCTGACCTCCACTCCCGGTTACCCGAGACCGACCTTGGTGGAACTGACGACGATACAGCGGGTGGAGCTGACGACGAGTCCGAACCGACCTTGCCGGACGATATGGGTGGACCGAGCGGTATCGGAGGGGGGTTGGTAGAATGAGTCAACGCGGTTCCGAACGTCGAAAATGGACGCGCCGTGGAGTCGTCTCGGCGGCAGCGGCGGTCAGTTGCGGACTCGCGGGATGCGGTGACGACCAACCATCGGAGACTGACGGGGACGGGACACCGGAGTGGTCACAGAAGGAAGAACGGCGCCCCGAACAACTGTTGAGTGTCGAATCTCGGTTAGAACGCGTGTACGAACGCCTCACAGCACTCCCCATCGTCGACGGCGGCGATTTCGTCTTCGATATCGATACCTTCGAAGACGAGTTCGACCACCGAGCGATTTCCGACACGACTGACGAAATCCGTGCAGATGTAGCGGAACTGGAGGACGGGGGCGACGTTTCCACGAGTCGAGCTGAAACGCTGTCTACACTGGCACGGTTGGCTGACGACCGCGCCTCACAGCGATACCTGCTCCATCAGACCATCGCGGCCTCGTTCGCCTACGACAAACGGGTTCGTGACGCGAGATACGATGCAGCAATGGAACCCGTAGCGTTCGCGGGCGAAACGCTCGAAGAGCTATCCACGGTCGGACAACGAGTCGAGACTGCCCAACAGCAACTTGACGGGACGGGCGTGACGATAGACAGCTACAGTCACGAGGCAGTGAAGAGGGAGCAATCGATGTTGCTCAACGTCGCGACTTGGCTCTCCCCAATCAACGGAGCGTTACACGAGATGGCTCGTGGTTACGTACTGCTCAGCGATGCGAACCGGTCGCTCGAAGACGACGACCCTGCGATAGCCATAGAGCAGTATCGAGCCGCCAACGTCCGATTCGAGAGTGCGAGCGACTCTTTCGAGGAGGCACGAGGTCGAGGACAGCGAGTCGGCTACGTCATCCCAATCGTCGAGCAATCCCGCTGTTCGTTGTCGGGGCTGCTGGACGGAACGGATACGCTCGCCGAGGCAATCGAGGAAATCGAAGCCGGAAACGAACAGGAAGGCGAGTCGCTCGCCCGGGAGGCAATCCAACGAATGAAACAGCAGCGAAACCGGTGTAACTGAACCACAACCGATTTGAATAAACGGAGTATTTATCATCCCGAACCACCCGTGAAAAATGGTGTGGAAGCGAGCACTCAACGTCGTTTCGTCGATTATTTTGCTCGCCCTCGCTGGGACGGTACTCGTGGCTCTGGCGGTCTCATTTGGTCCAATCGACAGGGCGGCCGAACCCGATGTCGACGCCCCAGAAAACACCACGGGCGTACCGGATGTCGAGGCGTCGGCACATCCAGATATCGACGGTGAGCGACTAGAGATGGACATCTTCGAGGCGGTAAACGAACGACGGTCGGCGTACGGTCGCGAGCCGTTCGTCCACTCCGAGCGAGTCCGGTTAATCGCACGCCTTCACAGCAAGGACATGGCCGACCGGGACTTCTACGACCACCGGAATCCGGATGGACAGGGTTCCGAAGAGCGCCACGAAGAGTACGGTGGATGCGACAGCACCAACGAGAACATCGCGTATCTAACGCCACGTCAGGTGAACGAGACGGACGACGTCGCAGCGAAGTTCGTCGATATGTGGGCGAACTCACCGGGGCATAACACATCGATGCTAACGACGTACGATCGAGTCAGCGCCGTCGGCGTCTACGTCACTCGAAAGGGCGAAATCTACGCGACGCAGAACTTCTGTCGGGAGCATCCGAACGCTTAGGCGCCGATGTACTCCTCGTTGAACACCCATTCGCCGTCCTCTTGGACCATGTACTCGCCGTAGTACGGCACCCGTTCGTCGACGGTTTCGCGGAACGCGGCACGAATCTCGGATTTCGACATCTCGCCCATCGATTTGAGGTCGTCGTTTCGGTTGAGACACCCCTTGAGGTAGCCCTCGTGAGTGACGCGGACGCGGTGGCAGTTGGCACAGAAGTCCGCATTGCCGACGGGGTCGACGATTTCGACCATCCCGCCGTCGACGAAGTAGCGGTTTCGGCCGTGCATCTCCCGGCGCTCGACACGGTCGGCCTGCTCTTCGAGCCAGCCGTGGACGCGTTCGATGTCGACGGCCCAGTCGGGGCGGCCCGCGAGTTCGGGCATGTACTCGATGAGTTGGAGTTGGAGGCCGTCGTTCTCGGCGACGTGATCGACCATCTCGGGGACGTATCCGGCGGTCTGCTCGAAGACGACCATGTTGAGTTTGACCGGTGCAAGGCCGGCGTCGAGGGCCGCATCGACCCCTTCGAGAACGTCCTCGTAGGCGGTGCTCTTTGTCACTTCCGCGAAAGCCTCCGGGGAGAGGGCGTCCTGGGAGACGTTGACGCGTTCGAGTCCGGCGTCTGCGAGGGCGTCGGCGCGCTCGGGCAGGAAGGTGCCGTTGGTCGTGAGCGACGTTTCCATCGAATCCGGCGTCCGGTGGACGATTTCCTCGAGGTCCTCTCGAAGCATCGGCTCGCCGCCGGTGAACTTCACCGAATCGACGTCGAACTCCGCGGCGACCTCGAGGAAGCGGACCACGTCGTCGGTGGACATCTCGTCGTCGGCGGGCTCCATCGGCCCCCGCGTGTCGCCGAGCCCCTCGTTGTGACAGTAGACACAGTCGAAGTTACACCGGTCGGTGAGGGAGACGCGAACGCCGGTGACTTCTCGTCCGAACCCGTCTTCGAGCATGCGCGAGAGTTCGGTCACACGTGCTTAAATTCGACGCTAGATTGCGTCGTTACGTAACCGATTGTGGTTCCCTAGGTTGCGACGAATACCCGACGTGCTTCAGACCGTGGGTATCGGTGCACAACTCTTATCGGAACCACGGGGCCTACCGAAGGTATGGACGAAGACGCTATCCTCGACCGCCTGTCGGCAGTCGAAGACCCCGAACTCGGAGACGATATCGTCTCGCTCGGATTGGTCAACGACGTGACTGTCGACGGCGATACGGTCAGCATTGACCTCGCACTCGGAGCACCCTACTCGTCGACGGAAACCGCCATCGCGGGCGAGGTTCGAGAGGTCCTCGCCGACACGGGGTTGGAAATCGACCTCTCGGCGAGTATCGACACCGGGCTGGGCGACGACGAGCAGGTGTTGCCGGGCGTCGAGAACATCATCGCCGTCGCCTCGGGAAAGGGCGGCGTCGGAAAGTCGACGGTCGCGGTCAACCTCGCTGCGGGCCTTTCGGAGATGGGCGCCCGCGTCGGCCTGTTCGACGCCGACATCTACGGTCCCAACGTCCCACGGATGGTCGAAACCGACGAGCGGCCCAAGGCGACCCACGAAGAGACCATCATCCCGCCGGAGAAATACGGGATGAAACTGATGAGCATGGACTTTCTCGTCGGCGAGGACGACCCCGTCATCTGGCGGGGGCCGATGGTCCACAAGGTGTTGACACAGTTGTGGGAGGACGTGGAGTGGGGGACGCTGGACTACATGGTCGTCGACCTGCCGCCGGGGACCGGCGACACGCAGTTGACGCTGTTGCAGTCGGTGCCGGTGTCGGGAGCGGTCATCGTGACGACGCCACAGGAGGTGGCGCTGGACGACGCCCGGAAGGGTCTTCGGATGTTCGGCAAACACGACACGCCGGTGCTTGGAATCGTCGAGAACATGTCCGGGTTCGTCTGTCCGGATTGTGGCAACGAACACGATATCTTCGGAAGCGGCGGCGGTCGAGAGTTCGCCGACGAGGTAGAGATGCCGTTCCTCGGCGAGATACCGCTGGACCCCGCCGTACGGGAGGGCGGTGACTCGGGCGCTCCAATCGTCCTCGACGAGGACAGCGAGACGGGGGAGGCGTTCCGGTCGTTCGCCGACGAGACGGCGAAGATGCAGGGAATCGTCCGCCGCCGACAGGCGAGTAGCCAGCGGTAGTCATGCCGGGCGACGCCGACAGCGAGCGCGAGGGAAACGCCGACCGTGTCGCCCAGTTACGCGACATCGCCGAGGACGTTCGCGGCGACTCCTCGGAGAGCGAACAGCTCGCCGCCATCCTGTATCGCGTGTCGGACCTCTACGACCCCGACGAGGAGACGACGGTGCCGGAAATCCATCGGAACGTCCAGAACATCCTCGAAATCAAAGCACGCGGCGGGTTACCCGAACGGGACGACTGATTTCTCAGCCTACGCGAGTCGCTCGCATGCAGGGCAACTATCGTTGTGCTTAAGTACGGTGGTCGGGTAGCGGAGAACGCAATCGATGTAGGGGCACAGGCCCCGAGTCCGAGAGGGCGAAGATACACGCACGCGAGTCGTGGTAGCCAAGCATGGCCCAAGGCGCAGGGTTGCTAACTCTGTGGCGTACAGCCTCCGGGGTTCAAATCCCCGCCACGACGCTAACACAACCCACATATGAGTGCAGAAGAACCCCCGGCGGACGAGGAAGACGAGGACATCCAGTACTTCGTCCGCATCGGACAGACAGACCTCGACGGGACGAAAAGCGTCGAGCGAGCGTTGACCGACATGAACGGTATCGGTCGACGCGTCGCTCGCATCATCGCCGAGAAAGCCGACGTGGACCGAACCGCGATTCTCGGTAAACTCGACGAAGACACCATCGACACCGTCGTCGAACATGTCGAGGGGTACGCCGACGAAGTGCCCGCCTGGCTGACGAACCACCAGGACGACTTCTTCACCGGCGAGACCACCCACGAAATCGGCAATGACCTCAACATGAGTCGCCGACAGGACATCAACCGGATGAAGATGATTGACTCCTACAAGGGCGTTCGCCACAACCGTGGACAGAAGGTTCGCGGCCAGCGAACGAAATCCACCGGCCGAACGGAAGGCACCATCGGTGTCAACGTCGAGGCCATCAAGGAGGACATGGCCGAAGACGAGGGAGGTGACGAGGAATAATGGCGCTCGGTAACAACACGAAGTTCTACGAGACGCCGAATCACCCCTTCCAGGGCGAGCGAATCGCCGATGAGGGAGACCTCGTCTCCCGGTACGGTCTCGCCACGAAAGAAGAACTGTGGCGTGCCCAATCGGAGCTTCGCGACTACCGGCGAGAGGCCCGCCGACTGCTCGGCGAGGCACAGGGTGACGCCGAGGCCGCCGCGGAAGCCGGAAGCGAGTTCCTCGCACGGCTGAAGCGAATCGGCGTCCTCGACGACGAGGAGAGCCTCGACGACATCCTGTCGCTCGACGTGACCGACATCCTCGAGCGCCGCCTGCAGACGGTTGCCTACCGCAACGGCGTGGGCAACACCGCAAAGCAGGCTCGACAGTTCATCGTCCACGGACACGTCACCATCGAGGGCGCCCGCGTGTCGGCGCCGTCGTACAAGGTCGACGTGGCCAAAGAGGACAGCATCGAGTTCGACGAGACGAGTCCACTCGCGGACGACCTTCACCCCGAACGCGCGGAGGGACAGTAAATGGCAGACGACAACACTTGGGGCGTCGCACACGTGTATGCCTCATTCAACAACACGATAATCACGGTAACGGACCTGACCGGCGCCGAGACGATTACGAAGTCCTCCGGCGGGACGGTCGTGAAACAGAACCGCGACGAGGCGTCGCCGTACGCCGCCATGCAGATGGCGGAAGTCGTCGCCGAGGAAGTGCAGGCCGCCGGCATCGACGGCGTGCACGTCCGCGTTCGCGGCCCAGGCGGAAACCAACAGAAGAACCCCGGTCCGGGCGCCCAGGCGACGATTCGCGCGCTTGCCCGTGCCGGACTCGAAATCGGTCGTATCGAGGACGTGACTCCCATCCCGCACGACGGCACCCGCGGGCCGAAGAACGCAGGGTTCTGAGATGAGCGAGGAGTACGAGGTAACGTTCATCGACCGCGACGACCGGAGCGCGAGGTTCCTCGTTCGCGGCGTCACGCCCGCCTTCGCCAACGGCATCCGCCGTGCGATGCTCGCCGACGTGGAGACGCTGTCGATAGACACGCTGCGCGTCATCGAGAACTCGTCGGTGATGTTCGACGAGCAAATCGCACTCCGACTCGGACTCGTCCCGCTGACGACGCCGGACGACTACGAACCGGGCGATACGGTCACGCTCGCTATCGACGTCGAGGGTCCCGCGACCGCGTATTCGGGCGACCTCGTCTCCAGCGACGAACAGGTCCAGCCGGCCGAGGAGAACGTCCCCATCATCGAACTCAAGGAGGGCCAACGGCTCGAACTCGAAGCCGACGCCGTCCTCGGGCGCGGCAAGGACCACGCCAAACACCAGGGTGGCGTCGCCGTCGGCTATCGACACCTCCAGCGCGTCGAGGTCGTCGGAGAGAAAGGCGAGTTCGAGGACGACGAACCGGAAATCATCCGGGGCGTCATCGAGGAAGATGGCGAACTCGTCCCCACCGAGGAGTTCGACAACGACCTCAGCCAGCGGTACCCCGGCAAGGAGGTCGAAATCGAGGAAGTTCCGAACGCGTTCGTCTTCAGCGTCGAAAGCGACGGGTCGTTGCCCGTCGACGAACTCGTCCTCGCGGCCGTCGAGAGCATCGAGGCCCGCGCGGAAGAACTCGAAGAAGCGGTCCAACTGTAAGCAGATGACACCCCACACCCCTACCACGACGCTCGCCACGACGGAGAGCGTCGCCACCCGACCGACGAGCGGCGGTGCGGCCGCGCGTTCCTCGGTTGGGACCGGCATCCGCCGGACCGAAAGGGGCTTTAGTGGGGGCGAAGAACACGAAAACGCGCGCAGGGATAGCCAAGTCAGGCCAACGGCGCAGCGTTCAGGGCGCTGTCCTGTAGAGGTCCGCAGGTTCAAATCCTGCTCCCTGCATTCGTTTCTCAGGAGAGATAACCGATGAGTAGCAAAACGAACCCGAGGCTTTCCAGTCTCATCGCTGACCTGAAGTCGACCGCCCGCAACGGCGGTGGCGAGGTCTGGAACGATGTGGCCGAGCGCCTCGAGAAACCCCGGCGCACGCACGCGGAGGTCAACTTGGGACGCATCGAGCGATACGCCCAAGAAGACGAGACCGTCATCGTGCCCGGCAAGGTGCTCGGGTCCGGTGCCCTCCGCAAGGAGGTCACCGTCGCAGCTGTCGACTTCTCGTCGACAGCCCAGACGAAAATCGACACGGTCGGCGAAGCGATCGAACTCGAACAGGCACTCGAAGACAACCCCGACGGCTCCAACGTACGGGTGATTCGATGAGTTACGCTGAATTCGACGCCGATGTCGTCGTCGACGCCCGTGACTGTATCATGGGTCGTGTCGCCTCGCAGGTCGCCCAGCGCGCCCTCGACGGCGAGACGGTCGCCGTGGTCAACGCCGAACGCGCGGTCATCACCGGCAGCGAAGACGACGTGATGAGCGTCTACCGCCAGCGTGCGGAAGTCGGCTCCGACCGCGGGCCGAACTACCCGAAGCGACCCGACCGCATCTTCAAACGCGCCATCCGCGGGATGGTGCCGTACAAGGAGACTCGCGGCCGGGAAGCGTTCGAGAACGTCCGCGTCTACCTGGGCAACCCCTACGACGACGCGGAAGTCCTCGACGACACTTCGCTGGACCGACTGTCGAACATCAAGTTCATCTCGCTCGGCGAAGTCAGCGAGAACTTGGGTGCTAACGTCACATGGTAACTAACACGTCCGGTAAGAAGAAGACAGCTGTCGCCCGTGCGACGGTTCGTGACGGCTCCGGTCGGGTTCGGGTCGACTCCAAACCCGTCGAGCTGGTCGAACCCGAGCAGGCGCGACTGAAGATGCTCGAGCCGTTCCGTATCGCTGAAGAGGACCTCCGAGACAGCGTCGACATCGACGTGGTCGTCTCCGGTGGCGGGTTCTCCGGGCAGGCCGACGCGGTTCGTACGGCCATCGCCCGCGGACTCGTCGAGCACACCAACGACGCCGAACTGCGCGATGCGTTCATGTCGTTCGACCGGTCGCTGCTCGTCAACGACGTGCGGCAGTCCGAACCGAAGAAGTGGGGCGGCCCCGGCGCTCGGGCCCGTTACCAGAAGTCCTACCGCTGAGGTGATTCACAAATGATGGTACCGGTCCGGTGTTTCACGTGCGGTAAAGTCGTCGGCGAGCACTGGGAAGAGTTCAAAGCTCGCGCCCGCGAGGGCGACGAAGACCCTGCCGAGGTGCTCGACGAGCTCGGCGTCGACCGCGCGTGCTGTCGTCGCATGCTCGTCTCACATAAAGACCTCGTCGACATCGTATCCCCCTACCAATGAGAGGCGCAAACCGCTACGAGAAGGCGCGTATCCTCGGGGCACGAGCCCTGCAGGTGTCCTACGGAGCGCCGGTGCTCATCGACACCGAACAGACCGAACCGATTCTCGTGGCCGCAGAGGAGTACGACGCCGGCGTGTTGCCGTTTACCGTCCGGCGGGGTGACGAGTAGATGACGCTCATCACGGAGGTTCGGCTGCGCCGGATTCTCGACAGTCGCGGTAATCCGACCGTCGAGGCCGAGGTCCGCACCGAAAGCGGCGGCTTCGGCCGCGGTGCGGCTCCCTCCGGTGCGTCCACCGGCGAGTACGAGGCTGTCGAGCGACCGGCCGAGGAGGCCATCGCGGCAGCCCGCGAACTCGCCGTCCCGCGACTCGAAGGGCAGGTGTACGCCGGCGACCAACGCGGCGTCGACAGAACGCTCCGTGGTGCCGACGGCACCGACGACTTCTCGAAAATCGGCGCCAACAGCGCCGTTGCCATCTCGATGGCAGCGGGCAAGGCCGCCGCCGACGTGCTTGGTGCGCCGCTGTATCAGCATCTGGGTGGCGCCTTCCGTGGCCGTGACTTCCCGACGCCGCTCGGCAACGTCATCGGCGGCGGCGAACACGCCGCCGACGCGACCCACATCCAGGAGTTCCTCGCCGCGCCAATCGGAGCGCCGTCGGTCGCCGACGCCGTCTTCGCCAACGCGGCGGTCCACGGCGAGGTCGGCGACATCCTGAGCGAGCGGGGCGTCCCAGCCGCGAAGGGCGACGAGGGCGCGTGGGCGCCCTCCATCGACGACAGCGAGGCGTTCGAAATCGTCGAGGAAGCCGTCGAGACGGTTGCAGACGACGTGGGATTCGACATCAAGTTCGGACTCGACGTTGCCGGTGCGGAACTGTACGACGCCGAGGAAGGCGTCTACCGCTACGGCGACGACACCCGAACGCCCGCAGAGCAAATCGACTACATCGCCGAGTTGGTCGATGAATACGACCTCGCGTACGTCGAGGACCCCCTCGACGAGGACGACTACGAGGGCTTCGCCGAGTTGACCGACCGCGTCGGTTCGGAGACGCTCATCTGTGGTGACGACCTGTTCGTCACGAACACCGAGCGACTCGCCGAGGGCATCGAGCAGGGTGCGGCCAACAGCATCCTCGTCAAGCCCAACCAAATCGGCACGCTGTCTGACGCCTTCGACGCAATCGAGTTGGCCGTCGAGAACGGCTACGACCCCGTCGTCTCCCACCGTAGCGGCGAGACGGAGGACACGACCATCGCACACCTCGCTGTCGCGACCGATGCCCCGTTCATCAAGACGGGCGCGGTCGGTGGCGAGCGCACCGCAAAGCTGAACGAACTCATTCGAATCGAGGCAAACGCATGAGCGACAACGACGAGGGGCTCGACGCCTCCGAACTGGACGAGGAACTCGACGAGCTCGAAGACGAGCTCGAGGAGGAACTCGACACAGAGGCCGAGGAGGCCGACCCCACCGATGACGAACAGCCCGCCCCCGAGGCCGAGGAGGCCGAGGAGGCAGAACCAGACGACACGGAGGACGCCACCGAGGCGGCCGACGAGGATTCGGAGGAGGCCGAGGAGGCCCCCGTCCTCGACGAGGACGTCATGCCCGACGACGAGGCTGACCTCCTCATCCCGGTTGAGGACTACCTCGCGGCGGGTGTCCACATCGGGACCCAACAGAAGACGAAGTCCATGGAGCGGTTCATCCACCGCGTCCGGACCGACGGCCTGTACGTGCTGGACGTTTCCCAGACCGACAGCCGAATCCGGACGGCGGCGTCGTTCCTCGCGAACTACAACCCCGAGCAGATTCTGGTCGCATCTAGCCGCCAGTACGGTCGGTTCCCGGCCGAGAAGTTCGCCGACGCCGTGGGCGCCCGCGCCCGCACCGGCCGGTTCATCCCCGGCACGCTGACCAACCCCGACTACGAGGGTTACATCGAACCCGACGTCGTGGTCGTCACCGACCCCATCGGTGACTCCCAGGCGGTCAAGGAGGCCATCACGGTCGGTATCCCGGTCATCGCGATGTGTGACTCCAACAACACCACGTCGAACGTCGATTTGGTGGTGCCGACGAACAACAAGGGTCGGAAGGCCCTGTCGGTTATCTACTGGCTGCTCGCAAACGAGACCCTCGACCGCCGCGGCGCCGAACCCGCCTACGCACTCGAGGACTTCGAGACCGAACTGTAACGGCTTTCGTTTTCGTGTTTCTCAACCGTCCAGTGACAACTCCGCGAGTTCGTCGTACAGCAAGTCTTCGGGGACCGAATCGGCCCATCTGAGTGCCGCAACGTCGTCACCGGGAGTCGTTTCGAGTTCCCCATCGACCGGCCGACCGTCGAAGCAGACGTAGGGGTTGGGTACGGGCTGGCGGTCGGTCCAGTCGTCCATATAGAGGAGGTGAACCTGTGCGAGGCCAGCGATGTCGGCGCCGATGCCGGCCACCTCCTCAAGCGCGCGTCGGGCACACTCCCGATAGGACTCTCCCGGAAGTCGGCCGTCGCCTGGGTCGACCCACCCCTCAGTTCCCTCGAAGCGGACGAGCAGGACGCGACCGTCGTCGTCGCGGACCCGGACCCCGGCCCCGCCGACGACGCCGAAAGAGTCGAACGTCTCTACCAAGGCGTCGCGGGCGTCCGGGTCACAGTCCACGCGGCGACCCACGAGGTCGACCTCGCCGTGTTCGGCCGCGAGGTCCGCAACGAGCGCGTTGACGTGCCGGTGGAGTTCGGCGGACACACCGTCGAAACGGGACCGAGCGGTTTGTGCATTACTGATTTCGGGGCAGCCATGGGGACGGCAAAAGAACTATTCGTGCCGTCGTCGTCGGCATCGGCGTGAATGCTGATCGCGTTCGTCGGTGGCTGGCTTGGCGACATCCTCGGTGAACTCGCCCTGTGGAGCGGCGTCCTCTTGGTGTTCGCGAGCGTTCTCGCACTGTACTCCGCCTGGAAGCAAAGGGAAATGGCCACACTCGTCGACGAGACGCCGCGTGTCGACATCGGCGACATCGAATCACCGGGACTCGTTCGCGTCCGTGGGACGGTCGCTCAGTCGGCAGAGGGGACGTTTATTTCGCCCATCGCCGGCGACCGGGAGTGTGTGCTGTCGGCGTGGGAAATCGAAGAGCAGTACGACACCCCCAAGACGAACAGTTGGGAATCCGCCGCGTGGGGCGTCCGCTCGGAGCCGTTCGGTATCGAGGACGCGACGGGAACGCTGTCGGTGGCCATCGACGACCGGACGGTCGGAAACGAGACCGGCGACGTGTTTACCCCGGAAAAGTTGCTCGTCTCCGATGGTGTCGCAGTCGACGGATTGCAGTGTGCGTTCGGCACCTTCGAGACGGAAGTCGAAACCGGCTACGAGGAGTTGCCACCGAAGCGAATACGAGACTTCCTCGCTGCTACCCCGGGCGTATCGGTCGACCCGATGGCGACCGACCTCGTCGTCGATGCGAGCAAGCGGCGCTACAGCGAGGCGACACTCCAACCGGGCGACGAGGTCAGTCTCCTCGGACACGTGAGCAAGCGGAGCGATTCGGTGGCACCGCAAGGCGAATCCGAGCGCTTCGTCATCACCCACTCAGAGGAGTCGACTTTGTATCTGTCGACGGAGCCGTTCGACGACGTGCCCGATGGGAGTGGCGCTGTGTTGTTCGGAGTGCTCGTCGGTGCGGTCGGCGTTGGTCTCTTGGTGGCCTCGCAGTTACTGTAACCGGGTGTTAGTCGAGCGGGGACGACGAGGGGTCGACCGGTTCGGATACGCTTTTTATCGGCCGGCCTGAGGTTCGGGTATGACCACTTCGAGCGCGCCCGGGAAGGTGTATCTCTTCGGCGAGCACGCCGTCGTCTACGGCGAGCCGGCCGTCCCGTGTGCCATCGAACGGCGCGCGCGGGTGACCGTCGAACCCCGCGACGACGACCGCCTCCGCGTGCAGGCCAAGGACCTGACGCTCGATGGCTTCACGGTGACGTGGGGCGGCGACGCCGACGACCGTCCCGACGTGAACGTTCCGACGCCGCTGGTCGAGGCGGCGATGGGCTACATCGACGGCGCCGTCGAACAGGCTCGAGACGCCGCCGACGCGGCCGAAGCGGGCTTCGACATTACCGTCGAGAGCGACATTCCGTTAGGGGCGGGCTTGGGGTCCTCCGCCGCCGTCGTCGTCGCGGGCATCGACGCTGCGACACGGGCGCTGGGGGCCGACCTCGCGCCCGAGGAACTCGCCGACCGCGCCTATCAGGTGGAACGGGAGGTACAGGACGGCGAAGCCTCCCGTGCCGACACGTTCTGTTCGGCGATGGGCGGGGCCGTCCGCGTGCAGGGCGACGACTGCCGACGGCTGGAGGACCCACCCAATCTCCCCTTCGTCATCGGCTACGACGGCGGAACCGGCGACACCGGCGAACTCGTCGCTGGCGTCCGAGCGCTCAAAGACGAGTACGACTTCGCCGCCGACACCGTCGAAGCCATCGGCGACATCGTTCGAAACGGCGAGGGCGCGCTACGGAACGGCGACATCGAGGAACTCGGGCGACTGATGGACTTCAACCATGGCCTGCTGTCGGCGCTCGGTGTCTCGGCACGGACGCTGGACACGATGGTGTGGGCCGCACGGGAAGCCGACGCCCTCGGAGCGAAACTCACGGGCGCCGGTGGTGGTGGCTGTATCGTCGCCTTAGACCGGACCGAACAGACCCACACCGCCCTCGAGTACACACCCGGCTGTGAGGAGGCGTTCCGGGCGGAGTTGGACACCGAAGGCGTCAGAGCGGAGCCAGATTCATGACCACGGTACTGAAACTCGGCGGGAGCGTCATCACCGAGAAGGACCGGACGGAGACCGTCGACGTGGCGAATCTCGGCGCCGCCGTCGAGGCCCTCGCGGGCCGCGAGGACGTCGTCGTCATCCACGGCGGGGGAAGTTTCGGCCACCACCACGCCGCCGAACACGGCGTCTCGGCGACCGAGGGAACGCACGACGGCGAAGCGATTCGAGCCATCCACGGGGCGATGAAGCGGCTGAACGCGGCCGTCGTGGAAGGGCTCTCGGGAGAGGGGACGCCCGCACTACCAGTGCATCCACTGTCGGTCGCCTCACGGGACGCCGACGGAAACCTTCATGCACCGACGGCCCACGTCGAGACGATGCTCGCGGAAGGGTTCGTCCCGGTTCTCCACGGCGACGTCATCGTCCACGCCGAGAAGGGCGCGACGATTCTCTCGGGTGACGAACTCGTCGTCGCCCTTGCCTCTGCGCTCGATGCCGACCGCGTCGGGGTCTGTTCGGCGGTGCCGGGCGTCTACGACGAATCCGGCGAGGTCATTTCACACATCGACTCGTTCGAAGCCGTTGCCGACGCCCTCGGCGGGAGCGACGAGACGGACGTGACCGGCGGTATGGCCGGGAAAGTCCGCCAACTGCTCGAACTCGACGCCGAAGCCTACGTCTTCGGCATCGACGGTCTCGATGCGTTCCTCGACGGACGGCAACCGGGCACGCGAATCGACTGAAGGTTTTTATTCGAAGCCGGGACCAGACGCCCCGTGCCCGAGTGAACTGTCCCGGCGCCGTCGGATACCGTGCGGTGTGGCGTCGGGGAGCGGCGACACCGCCTGTCAGCTATTCAAACTGTTCGACCAGTTCCGTCTTGTCGATTTTCTGGCTTCCGGTCCGCGGGAAGGAGTCGACGAACTCGATTCGTCGTGGCTTCTCGTAGCCGGCGAGCCCCGCATGGTCGTCACAGAAAGCCTCGACGGCATCGGCAGTCAGGTCGGCGTCGCCGACGATTGCCGCAGTGACGGCTTCACCGAGACGCTCGTCCGGCGTGCCGAACACCGCAACGGCCTCGATACCGTCCATTTCGGTGAGAACGCTCTCGACCCGCGAGGGAGCGACCTTCTCTCCACCCGAGAGGACGATGTCGTCGAGGCGGTCGACGAAGTACAACACCTCGTCTTTGCGGCGAACCACGTCACCGGTTCGGAACCACTCCCCATCGAAGGCGCGGTCGGTTCGGTCGGGGGCCTCCCAGTAGCGGGCCATGACGCTATCGCCGCGGAGCCACAACTCGCCGTTCTCGCCGTCGACACAGTCCGCACCGGTGTCCGGGTCGACGACGCGTGCCTCCACTGTCGGGACCGGCCGTCCGAGTGCGCCCTCTGTCCGAGGCGTCTCGGGTGTCCCTGCGACGGTCAGGCCCGCGGCCTCGGTCTGGCCGTAGTAGTTCAGCAGTTCGTCGACGCCGAAGGCCGATTCGAACTCTTGGAGCGTCGATTCGGTGGCCGGACTCCCGCCGTAGAAACACATCCGGAGCGAGGAGGTGTCGTGTTCCCGGGCGGATTCGTCGCCGAGTGCGTCGACCATCATCGCCGGTACCAGTCCCGAGATGGTCGCTTCGCTTTCGGCGACAAGTCGTGCCCACTCGGCGGCGCCCCACGCCGGATGGATGACGACGGACCCACCGGTGAACAGCCCCATCAGCGTCGCGCCGTGGAACCCACCGACGTGGAACAGCGGGACGGAAACGACGGCGGTGTCCTCGGCCGTCACGTCGTACGTCGAGATGCCCGCCTCGACCTGCGCGCCGACGTTTCGGTGGGTCTGGACGACACCCTTGGGGTCGCCCGTCGTCCCCGAGGTGTGCATGACGATTGCGGTGTCGTCATCCAACCGCTTCGCCGGGTCGGGGGCGTCTTCGGGGTCACCGAAGGCCTCGGAGCGGAACTGGCCGGCGTGGCCCTGCAGAACCGTCGACTCGACGGTGGCGACTTCCAGAGCGTCCTCGGCCGTGCTGGCGAAGACGGCGTCGTGGACGACGATTTCCGGAGCCACGTCATCGAGCACGTACGCCACTTCCTCCGCCCCGAAGCGGTAGTTGACCGGTGTGAACACACAGCCGGCGCGCCACGCACCCAACGCCGTGGCGACGACCGTCGGATTGTCGAGCATGTAGGCCGCTACGCGGTCGCCAGGTTCCGTCCGGCTGTCGAGAAACGCGGCGACGGCCCTGGCCCGCTCGTCGAGAGCGGCGTAGGTGATATCCTCACCGTCGGGGTCGACGACTGCGGAGGCGTCGGGGTTGCTTCGTGCCTGTCGTGCGAAGCGCTCGTAGATGTTCATAGCCGTTGCTGTACGCGCCTCGATATAAGTGTGGGTCCCGCTATCAGGGAGCACTTTTCAGCCCCGGCGCCGTTGGGCGGACGATGGAGTACGACCGCTTCGAGTTCACGCAACCGATGTACGGCGGCGTTAACGTTCTCCGAATCGGCGATACGCTCGTCGACACCGGCCACGTCGCCTCCGTCTCGCGAGAGGCCGTCGCCGCCGCCCTTGACGACGAACTGGCCAGCATCGAGCGCGTGTTGATTACACATCCCCACATCGACCACGTCGGTGGGTCCCAGACCATCGACGCGCTGGCGGAGTTGCCCCACATCGTTCCCGAAGGGTCGGTCGACATCCTCTACGACTACGCCGGGTATCTCCAGCGGGCTCGCGAGGAGATGACGCGACTGCTCGGTGGGTTCGATGCCGACGATTCGACGTGGGACGTGTACTTCCCCGTCCGCGACGACTACGCCGAGGAACGGATTCGCGTCGAACGACAATTGAGTGATGCCGACACGGTACGCTGTGGTGACTACGAACTGACGGCCGTCTCGACGCCGGGCCACGCCGACCCACATCTCGTCTTCTACCACGAGCAGAGCGGAACGCTGCTGTCGGGTGACCTCGTCGACCGCGACGGCCGCTTCCAGTACGGCCCGCTGTTGGGAGATGTGGGCGACTACAAGCAGTCGCTACGGCGGATTCGGGACCTTGACCCCGAAACGCTGGTGCCGATGCACGGCCCACCGATGGACGACCCGGTGGCGCGAATCGAAGCCTCGCTTTCGAACGCCGAGACGACCGAGCGGCGACTGCTCGGTTTTCTCGACCGACGTGGTCCGTGTTACGCACGGGAGTTCGTCGCCGAGGAGCTCGGAGTCGGCGGGGCACGGGCGCCGTTTTTGACGCTCGTCGTCTACGAGTACTTGCGACACCTAGAAGCGGAGGGGCGAGTGACAATCGACGTGACGGCGGAGGGAATCGAAATGTCTGCCGCGTGACTACAAGTCGAGCAGTTCCTTGGCGATGATGTTGCGCTGGATTTCGCTCGCGCCCTCGCCGATTTGATAGATTTTCGTGTGGCGGTAGTGGCGTTCGACCGGATAGTCGGTCGTGTAGCCGTTGCCGCCGTGGAGTTGGATGGCGTCGCTGGCGACTTCCTCGGCGATTTCGCTGGCGTACAGTTTCGCCATCGAGGCGAGTTTGGTCGGCTTCTCCCCGTCGTCGACGCGCTGGGCGGCGTCGTAGACGAGTCGGCGTGCGAGTTCGACTTTCATCCCCATGTCCGCGACCTTGTGCTGGACAGCCTGGAACTCCCGGAGTTCGCGGTCGAACTGCTCGCGTTGGGAGACGTAATCGATTGTCTCCTCCAGACAGCCCTGTGCGATGCCGAGCGCTTGGGCGGCAATGCCGACACGCTCTTCCTCGAAGAACTCCATGAGTTGGTAGAACCCGGCGTCCTCGTAGCCGACGAGGTTCTCCTCGGGGACGCGAACGCCGTCATAGCGGAGTTGCGCCGTCTCACTTGCGTTCCAGCCGAGCTTGTGAATCTCGCTTTCGACCTCGAAGCCGTCGCGGTCGGTCTCGACGATGAACGCCGAGATGCCGCCGTGGCTCTCACCACCAGTGCGGGCCATCGTCAACACGTAGTCCGCGATGGTGCCGTGGGTGATGAACGTCTTCACGCCGTCGATGACGTACTCGTCGCCGTCTTTCTCGGCGGTCGTCTCGATGCCGGCGGCGTTCGAGCCATGGTTCGGTTCGGTGTTGCCGAGCGCGCCGATGAGTTCACCCTCGGCGATGCCGCGGAGAATCCACTCCTTCTGTTCGTCGGTGCCGTACTCCCGAATCATCCGGGTGCCGAACTCCGTGCCGATGGCGGCGAGCATGCCTGCATCGACGCGACAAATCTCCTCCATGAACAGACACGTCTCGACCTGCGTGAGGCCGGCACCGCCGTACTCCTCGGGGATGGTGCCGCCGACGAGTCCCGCATCGACGGCCTTCTCCCAGACCTCCTCGGGCCACTCACCGGTCTCCTCGTGGTGACGTGCGACGGGAGCGATTTCGTTCTCGGCGAACTCGCGGGCGGTCTGTCGAATTGCGCGCTCCTCTTCGGAGAAGCCGAAGTGTACCATGAAACTACAAACAAGTGTGTCAGTTTAATCCTGCCGGCGCTCGCAGGTACTGCCGGAACATGTGGTGGCGTAACACTAATCAATAATGATGTATACTAGCACACAGCATGAATTTTGCCACCCACGTCGACGCGATAGCTCGCAGTGCACCCGACCGTCTGGCGATGACCGACCACACACGGGAGGTCACCTACGCGGAGTTGGCCGGGGAGACGAACGCCTTCGCCAACGCCTTAGAGTCCCTCGACGTCGAGGCCGGCGACCGGGTCGCGCTGTACCTGCCGAATAGTATCGGCTTTATGACCGCGTATCTGGGCGCGATGAAACGCGGTGCGATTCCGTTTCCCATCAACATGCGGTTCCAAGGGGAGGAGATACAGTACGTACTGGAGGATTCGGGAGCGGTCGCAGCGGTGACTCACGGGCAGTTCGAGGACGTACTCGCCGGACTCGACGTGCCGTCGTTGGAGCATCTCGTCGTCGCCGACGGCGAGAAGGGACACAGCTACCGCGAACTCGTCGGGACCGCCGACACCGACTACGACGCCTACCCGCGAAAGGAAGACGAACTCGCGGAGTTGATGTACACAAGCGGAACGACGGGCCGGCCGAAGGGCGTCAAACACACTCACCGAAACCTCGGGACGAACGCTCGCGGCCTCGTCGAGGCGATGGGGTGGTCGAAGGATACGACGACGCTGACGGTGTGTCCGCTGTTCCACGTCTCGGGACTGAACGTCTCGACGACGCCACTTTTGACCGTCGGCGCGGAGAACCACTTCCTACCAGAGTGGGACCCCGACGCCGCACTGGCGACGATGGCCGAACACGACGCCACCTACGCCTTCTTCATCCCGACGATGGTCATCGACTTACTGGAGCGTGATGTGTCCGACCACGACCTCTCTTCGCTGGAATTGATTGGTGTCGGCGGGTCGCCGATGCCGAAAGAGCGCATCGAGACCGTCGAGGAGACCTTCGGCGTGACGCTCCTGGAGGGGTACGGCATGACCGAAACGACGCCGCTCGCTGCCATCAACCGCCCGGGGCAGGACGTTCGGAAGGCCGGCAGCATCGGCCCGCCGGCGACGGAAGTCGTCGACGTACGCATCGAGAACCCCGAGACCGGCGAGGCCGCCGATACCGACGAGAAAGGCGAACTGCTGTGGCACGGCGACACCGTCACGCCGGGGTACTTCCGGATGCCCGAAAAGAACGAGGAGGCCTTCGTTCAGCGAGAGGGCAAACGGTGGCTCCGCTCGGGCGACATCGCCCGGATGGACGAGGACGGTCACCTGTTCGTCGAGGACCGCATCGACGACATGATAATCACCGGCGGGGAGAACGTCTACCCCCGTGAAATCGAGGACGTAATCTACGAACTCGATGGCGTCGTCGAGGTGGCCGTCATCGGGTCACCACACGACCGACTCGGTGAGACGGTCACCGCCGTCGTCGTCGGTGATGGACTCTCGGCCGACGATGTCGAACAGCACTGCCGTGGCCGGTTGACCGATTACAAGATTCCCCGTCGCATCGAGTTCGTCGAGGAGTTACCGAAGACCTCCACGCGGAAAATCGACAAGGTGTCGCTTCGGGACGATTTCTGACGCCCGTATTAATCACCCGGTAGTGGGAGACGACGGATTAATACTGGTTCCCTGCGGGGGTTGTTCGCATGCCGAACGATTGGCCGGAGACGCCACCGAGTACCGACATATTCGCCGACGACTTGCTGGACGGAGAGACCGCGCTCATCACGGGCGGCGGGACCGGTATCGGCGAGGAGATGGCGCTGGCCTTCGCCGACCACGGTGCCGACGTTGCCGTCGCTTCCCGCAACATGGACCACCTCGAACCCGTCGCCGAAGCCATCGAGGAGAAGGGCCAAAACGCCTGTGCGACCACCGTCGACATCCGCGAGAAGGAAGAGGTCGACGCGATGCGCGATACGGTTCTCGACGAGTTGGGCGACATCTCGATTCTCGTCAACAACGCCGGTGCGAACTTCCTGACGCCGCTTGAGGACCTCTCGGCGAACGGCTGGCGGGCCGTCGTCGGCACCATCCTCGACGGCACGGCCTACTGTACGATGAGCGTCGGCGATTACATGATAGACAACGGCGGCGGCTCCATCATCGCGATGGGTGCGACGAACTCCGTCCACGGTGCGCCGTTCCACGGCCACTCCGGGGCGGGGAAGGCCGGCGTCCACAATCTGATGCAGACGGTCGCAAGCGAATGGGCGAAGTACAACGTCCGCGCGAACACTATCGCACCGGGCATCATCGAAACCGAAGGCGTCACCGAAGCGGCAGGCGGTGCCCTCCCGGAGCAGATACTCGACACCGTCCCGGCCGACCGCTTCGGAACGGCCGACGACTGCGTGCCGCTTGCGGTGTTTCTCGCCAGCGACGCCTCGGCGTACGTCACCGGCAGTTACTACGTCGTCGACGGCGGCCACCTGCTGTTGCCGTCGCCGTACTAGGGTTTGATTTCCCTCCCGCTCCGAGCGCCGTCTATGCCCTCCATTCGTGGTGGTTCGACGTGAGCGTCGTCGTCGGTGTTCTCGGCTTGCTGTTGTTCGCCGTGGGCGTTCTCGGCGTCGGATACGGCTGGCGCCGACGCCGACAGCGAAGCGTCATCGCCAGCACCGAAACGACCGACGTGTTACGACTGACCCCCGGACCGGCCGAAGTGGTCGGGACCGCCGAACGGAGCGACGACGGGCCGCTCCCGGCGCCCTTTTCAGAGGAGTCGTGTCTCCTCGCCGAGTGGGAAATCGAGGAGTGGGAGGAGTCGGGAAAACACTCCAGTTGGCGAACCGAAGGGAAAGGAACGGTGACGACGCCGTTCTACGTCGACGACGGCACCGACCGGGTGTTGGTACGGCCGAGCGAGGCGACGGTCGACCTCGCCGGTTCACGGGAGACGACTCACGTTGGCGTCGACGAGGAACCGCCGGAGTCGATACGCCGGTTTCTCGACCTCGATTCGACGCCGGGAGACCCCAACGAGGCGCTCATCAAGGCCCTCGACTGGGGAACGCAGGTCGGCGACCGGAAGTATCATCAACGACTCCTGAAACCCGGCGATGAGGTGTACGTCCACGGAACCGCGACCCGAGTCGGCGCGGAGACGTTCGGGAGCAACGACTTCGAGTTGATCGAGTCGGCCGACGACGGCCATCCCGACGCGGAGTTGTTCCTCGTCGCCGACAGCACCGAGTCGGAACTCATCGCTGACAGACGCGACTGGCTGCTGTACGCCGGGGCGGGAAGTCTCGCCGTCCTCGCCGGTCTCGGGGTGGTGGCAGCGACGGTTCTCCCACCGTAATCGCCGGCGGAGAGGCGCTACGGCGTGAGTTCGTCCGACCCACGTACTTTTTAACCCCGGAGGTAGAAGCTTCGGATAACCGAGCAACGGTCGCCCCGGACACGCATGGGCGACCGGCAGACGCTGGCGGGAGACGGCCGATTGGGCAGGAACGTGGCGGCGTTGCCGCGACGGTTGCCTCGTCGGTTCCGACCGCCGGCCCACCGAATCGGTCGGTGTCGCGTCCGTCATAGACGGCCCTGCGGAAGCCGGTCGCTCGTTCGTGAGTCCGGAGAGCGGTCTCTCGGCTCTCAACTATGGAAGTAGAAATCGCGACAATCGGCGGCTACGAGGAAGTCGGACGACAGATGACAGCGGTACGGGCAGGCGACAACGTGGTCATCTTCGACATGGGATTGAACCTCTCGAAGGTGCTCATCCACGACAACGTCGAAACCGAACGGATGCACAGCCTGGACCTCATCGACATGGGGGCCATTCCGGACGACCGCGTGATGAGCGACATCGAGGGCGACGTACAGGCCATCGTTCCGACGCACGGCCACCTCGACCACATCGGCGCCATCTCGAAACTCGCCCACCGCTACGACGCACCCATCGTCGCCACGCCGTTCACCCTCGCGTTGGTCGAACAGCAAATCGAGAGCGAAGAGAAGTTCGGCGTCCAAAACGACCTCGTCGAGATGGAAGCCGGCGGCACGATGCCCATCGGCGAGAAGTGCGAACTCGAGTTCGTCAACGTCACCCACTCAATTATCGACGCCATCAACCCCGTCCTCCACACGCCGGAGGGCGCCGTCGTCTACGGCCTCGACAAGCGAATGGACCACTCGCCGGTGCTGGGCGACCCCATCGATATGAAGCGGTTCCGGGAAATCGGCCGCGAAGGCGAGGGCGTTCTCTGTTACATCGAGGACTGCACCAACGCCAGCAAGAAGGGCAAAACACCCTCGGAGTCGGTCGCCCGCGAGCAACTGAAGGACGTGCTGTACTCCCTTGAAGACTACGACGGCGGTATCGTCGCCACCACGTTCAGTTCCCACATTGCACGCGTGAAATCGCTCGTCGAGTTCGCCGAGGACATCGGCCGCCAGCCCGTCCTGCTGGGCCGCTCGATGGAGAAGTACTCCGGCACCGCAGAGCGACTGGACTTCGTCGACTTCCCGAGTGACCTCGGGATGTACGGCCACCGCAAATCCGTCGACCGCACGTTCAAGCGCATCATGAACGAGGGCAAAGAGGACTACCTCCCGGTCGTGACGGGCCACCAGGGCGAGCCGCGAGCGATGCTCACCCGGATGGCCCGCGGCGAGACGCCGTACGAACTCGAAGACGGCGACAAGGTCGTCTTCTCGGCACGAGTCATCCCCGAACCGACCAACGAGGGGCAGCGCTACCAGGCCGAAAAACTGCTCGGCATGCAGGGCGCCCGCATCTACGACGACATCCACGTCTCCGGGCACCTCAACACTGAGGGCCACTACCAGATGCTGGAGGCACTCCAGCCGCAGAACCTCATCCCGGCCCACCAGGACATGAAGGGCTTCTCGCCGTACGTCGACCTCGCGCGGAATCAGGGCTATCAGCTCGGTCGTGACCTCCACGTCACCGAGAACGGGAACACGATACAGCTGACGGAATGAGCTCATCAGACCGCGTCGAATCGGCGATTGCGGAGCGACGAGAAATCGTCAACGAGGCGATTACCGAGCAGTTGCCGGTTCAAAAACCCGAGCGACTGTACGCCGCTTCCCGATACCTGCTGGACGCGGGCGGAAAGCGACTCCGACCGACCATCTTACTGCTCACTGCCGAGGCCATCTCCGGCGTGGAACCGTTCGACGCCGAGTACCGCGAGTTCCCGTCGCCCGCCGGTGAGGAGGTTGACGTGCTCTCCGCGGCCGTATCCATCGAGGTCATCCAGTCGTTCACCCTCATCCACGACGACATCATGGACGACGACGACCTTCGGCGCGGTGTCCCCGCGGTCCACCGCGAGTACGACCTCGAAACCGCAATCCTCGCCGGGGACACGCTGTACTCGAAGGCTTTCGAATACATGCTCGACACCGGTGCACCGGCCGAGCGGAGCGTCGAGGCGCTCGACGAACTCGCCACCACCTGTACCGAAATCTGTGAGGGGCAGGCGCTGGACGTGGACTTCGAGAACCGCGGGGACGTGACGACAGAGGAGTACCTCGAGATGGTGGAGTTCAAAACCGCCGTCCTCTATGCCGCGGCGGCGTCGATACCCGCCATTCTGTTGGGTTCCGACGACGAGACTGTCGACGCGCTCCACGGCTACGGCCTCGACATCGGGCGTGCGTTCCAGATTCAGGACGACCTCCTCGATTTGACCGTCTCCAGCGACACGCTGGGCAAACAGCGCGGATCGGACCTCATCGAGGGGAAACGGACGATTATCACGCTGCACGCCCGCGACCAGGGCATCGACGTGGAGAGTCTCGTCCCCGAGGACCCGACCGAGGCCGAAATCGAAGCCGCCGTCGAGACGCTGGAAGACGCCGGCAGCATCGACTTCGCACGCGAGATGGCACAGGACCTCGTCGAGAGCGGCAAGGAGCGACTCGAAGTGCTTCCCGACGGTGAGTCCCGTCGACTGCTCGAATCCATCGCGGATTATCTCGTCGAGCGCGGGTACTAAGACCCCTTTTTGCACGGTTGCTCACCGACGGTGACTCTCGAACCACCTCGATGAAAAAGACACTCCACCCGGCTTTTTATAAATGATAGCGCGGCCAGAGGGCCCATGCCCTGACGATTCGCCGGCTATCCGCCGAGACGGGAGTGTGGAATACGGATAGTCGAAAGGGTGAGGTTCGTTCCGCCTGTTCGCCATCTGCCGACAGGTTCGTGACAAGAGCTTTGAGGTTCGTGATAGATATTGACCGACAAGGATCATGAAGCGAGAGATGCGCACCACGGACTTCCTCGACCGGGCCGTCGATATCTACGACGACGTGACTGGAGTCGTCGCTCACGACGGGAGCGAATACACCTACGCGGAGGTCAACGACCGCGTCAACCGGTTGGCCCACGCCCTCAAGGAGCGCGGGGTCGAAAAGGGCGACCGCGTGGCGCTTTTGGCGCCGAACACCCACTACTTCATCGAGACGCTCTACGCGACGAACAAACTCGGCGGCGTCTTCGTCCCGATGAACTACCGGCTGACCGCCGGCGAACTGGAGTACATCCTCAACGACTGTGCGGCCGACGTCGTCATCGCGGATTACGACTTCGCCGAGGAGGTCGAACCCATCCGTGAGGACGTAGCCGCCGACCACTTCATCGGCTACGAGGCCGGCCGCATCGACGGGGAGTGGGACGACTACGAGGACCAACTCTCGGGGCAACCGACCGCCGAACCCGACCGCCCGGACATCGCCGAGGACGACGATGCGAGCATCAACTACACCTCGGGGACGACAGGCGACCCGAAGGGCGTCGTTCGGACCCACCGGACCGAACACTGGCATGCACTGGTCCTCAACCAGCACATGGAGATTCGCGACGACGACACCTACCTGTGGACGCTGCCGATGTTCCACTGCAACGGCTGGGGCCACACCTACGCCATCACGGGCACCGGCGGGACCCACGTCTGCCAGCGCACCTTCGACGCCGCCGACACCTTCCGGCGCATCCAGGAGTACGACGTTAGCTTCCTCTGTGGGGCGCCGACGGTGCTGAACAACCTCATCCAGTTTCACGAGGACAACGACGGGGATGTCGTGACGACCGGCGACCGCGACGTGCGCATCGCGACGGCCGGGAGCGCCCCCGCGACGGCGACCATAGAGACCGTCGAAGATGAGTTCGGCTGGCGCATCATCCACATCTACGGCCTCACCGAGACCGCGCCCATCATCACGACCAGCAACTCGCCCCGACGGCTGGCCGAACGGGGTCGTGACCTGAAGGTCAAACAGGGCTCGGAGACCCTCTGTACCGATGTTCGGGTCGTTGACGAGGACGGCAACGACGTCCCCCGAGACGGGACGACCATCGGCGAAATCGTCGTCAACGGCAACCAGGTCATGGACCGCTATCTCAACAAGCCCGAAGCGACGGAGCAGGCGTTCAGCGACCGAGTCGAGGGGTATTTCCACACCGGCGACCTCGCGACCATCGACGAGGACGGCATGGTCGCCATCCAGGACCGCCGCAAGGACATAATCATCTCCGGCGGCGAGAACATCTCCTCCATCGAAGTCGAGGACGCCCTCTACGACCACGAGGACGTGATGAAGGCCGCCGTCATCCCCGTTCCCAGCGAGAAGTGGGGCGAGACGCCGAAGGCCATCGTCGTCGAACGACCCGGAGCCGACCTGGCCGAAGACGGGCTCATCGATTTCGTCAAGGAGCGGTTGGCGAACTACAAGGCGCCGACCAGCGTCGATTTCGTCGACGACTTCCCGGAGACGGCGACCGGCAAGGTCCAGAAGTACGAACTCCGAGAGCGGTACTGGGACGACGAGGAGCGTCGGGTCGGCCAGGAGTAGTCGACGGCCTGCCCCGACCGCTCCCCCCGGTCGGAATCCACGATGTTTTGGTGCTCCCCGGGGAAGTCGTTGTCAATGGACGACGACCTCCGAGAGCGGGTCGAACGTGAGGCCGAGACGGCCGCGCTGTTCAACGCGCTCAAACACGAAAGCGACGCACAGGTCGGCGCGATAATGGGACCGATGATGGGTGAAAACCCGGAATTCCGCGAACACGGCGACGAGATTCCCGGCGTCATCGCACCCGTCATCGAGCGGGTCAACGGCCGCTCGACCGAGGAGCAACGCGAGCGACTCGAAGAACTGGCCCCCGAGTTAGTCGAAGAACTCGACGCCGACGACGAGGAGGACGACCAGCCGTTGCCGGACCTGCCGAACGTCGAGGAGTACGACGAAGTCAGGATGCGGCTGGCACCGAACCCGAACGGTCCGTGGCACCTCGGAAGCGCCCGAATGCCCGCCGTCATCGGGACGTACAAGGAGATGTACGACGGCTGGATGCTGTGTCGCTTCGACGACACCGACCCCGAAACGAAACGCCCGGACCTCGACGCCTACGGCGAGATTCTCGACGCCATCGACTATCTCGGCTTCGACCCCAACGAGGTCGTCAAGGCATCCGACCGCGTCGAGACCTACTACGAGTACGCTCGGGACCTCATCGACGAAGGGGGAGCCTACACGTGTAGCTGTAGCGGCGAGGAGTTCTCCGAATTGAAGAACAACGCCGAGGCCTGTCCCCACCGCGAGAAGGACACCGAGACCACCCACGAGGAGTTCGATGCGATGATAGACGGCGAATACGGTGCCGGCGAGATGGTTCTCCGCGTTCGGACCGACATCGAACACAAGAACCCGGCGCTGCGCGACTGGGTCGCCTTCCGGATGGTCGACACGCCCCATCCACGGGAGGAGGCAGCGGAGTATCGCTGTTGGCCGATGTTGGACTTCCAGTCGGGTATCGACGACCACCTCTTCGGCATCACCCACATCATCCGCGGTATTGACCTACAGGACTCGGCGAAACGACAGGCGTTCGTCTACGACTACTTCGGCTGGGAGTACCCCGAGGTGCTCCACTGGGGACACGTTCAAATCGACGCCTACGACGTACAGATGTCGACATCGACCATCAAGGAACTCGTCGAGTCGGGCAAACTCGACGGCTGGGACGACCCCCGTGCGCCGACGGTCGCGAGTTTGCGGCGACGCGGCATCCGCGGTGAGGCCATCGTCGAAGCGATGGCGGAACTCGGCACGTCGACCTCGAACGTCGACCTCGCGATGTCGTCGGTGTACGCGAAGAATCGCGAGTTGATAGACGACGAATCCGACCGCGCCTTCTTCGTCCGCGACGGCGTCGAGAAGACCGTCCTCGGTGCTCCCGAAGTCGGTGAACCGCCGGTTCACCCCGACCACGAGGACCGCGGAACCCGGTCGATTCCGGTCGGCGGCGCCGTCCTCGTCGAACCGGAGGACGTGCCGCCGAACGGCAAGCGAATCTGGCTGAAGGGACTCGGCCCCGTCCGTCACACCCGCGACGCCTTCGAGTTCACCGGCGAAGACCTCGACATCGTCCGCGAGGAGGGCGTCGACGTGGTCCACTGGGTGCCCGCCGACGAGAACGTCCCGCTCCGTCTCCGGACGATGGACGGCGACGAGGCCGGCTACGCCGAACCCGGTCTCGCCGACTACGACCCGGACGATGTCGTCCAGTTCGAGCGCATCGGCTTCGCACGGGTGGACGAACATGCCGAGGAGGAGTCCGTCGCCTACTTCGGCCATCCCTGAGCGTCGGGAACGTTTAAGTCCCGCCCAGTATTGGTGATAGGTAGCAATGGCCATCGACCCGAACTTCGAGCAAAACCGCGAAAACGAGGGGCAGGAACACGGCGTCGACGTGTGGGGGCCGACCGACCCACCTGAGCAGTTGGGGATTCGGGGCACGCATGTCGCTGTCGATTTCGACATCTGCATCGCCGACGGCGCCTGCCTCGAAGACTGCCCGGTCGATGTCTTCGAGTGGGTTGACTCACCGGACCACCCCGAAAGCGAAATCAAGGCCAACCCGACCAACGAGGACCAGTGTATCGACTGTATGCTGTGTGTTGATGTCTGTCCCGTCGACGCCATCGACGTCGACCCCGGTCGTGCAGGCCGGACCTAACAGCCTCGTCGTACTCCTCGGCTAGCCCCTCGATACAGCCTTTTATCGCGATTTTCACTTTTGTTCCGCACTAACAACTATTAGGGAGCGGTAGCAGTATTTGCCACAGGTGATGAGGTACCAATGAACACACTCGTGTTGACGAAAGGCGTTCCCGACTTCCGAGAGGGGAAGGTCTCCTTCGACGAGGACGGCCACCTCGAACGTGGGAAGACGCCGACGGTGATGAATCCGAACGACAAGTTCGCGCTCCGGGCGGCGCTACAGACGAAGGTCCGTCACGGCGGAACGGTTTCGTTGATGAGCATGGGTCCGCCCGGCTACAAGGAGGTCCTTCAGGAGGGAATGCGGGACGTCTACGCCGACGAGTTGTATCTGCTCTCCGACCGGGAGATGGGCGCGGCGGACACGTGGGCGACGGCGATGACCGTCGCGACCGGCATCGAAAAAATGGAGGAGACGCCGGACTTGGTGTTCGCGGGCTTCAAGAGTGCCGACGGGGAGACCGGCCACACCGGCCCACAGACGAACTGGTGTCTCGACTGGCCGCTTGTCACCCACGTCATTGCTCTGGACATCGACGAGGAGGCCGGCCGACTCCGAGCGAAGCGACTCGTCAAGGGAGACGTCGAGGAGATAGAGACCGTCGAGGCCGATCTCCCGGCGTTCGTCGTCACCGACCCGGAGTTCGAGCCGACCTATCGGAAGGCCAAACACCGGCTCAAACACAAGGAACTCCGCGAAGAGACCCAACAGCGCGCGGAGAACTACGAAGACATCGTGACGGTATGGGACCACGAGGACCTCAACCTCGACCCCGATTACATCGGACTCGACGGTTCGCCGACTATCGTCTCCGGCGTCGACCCGATTCCGAAGGCGCCCTCCGAGCGCGAGGCGACGACGGTCACGCCGGATGACGAGGAGGGAATGCGAAACGTACTCGAGGAGATGGAGCCGTTCGCGGCAGGTGACTGATTATGGTATCCGTAGACCCAACCGAACACGAAATCGCGGAGTTGGGACCGAAAATCAAGGACATCGAGGACCTCGACGAGTTAGAGGAGATGCTCGAACTCGAAGAGGACGGGGAGGACCGCGACCCGGTAAAGACGCTTATCGAGGGACGAATCGAGAAGCTCTCGGCGGACGACGAGGAACCCGACCCGAGCGAGGCGGATTTGACCGAACTGACCGTCGCGGACATCGCGAACCTCGTTCGAGGCATCGAAGACGTCGACGTTCTCGAGGACATCTTGGAGCGCGAACGCGACGGGAAGGAACGGAAGTCCGCCATCTCTCAAATCGAGAATCGAATCGAGGACCTGACACAGGCCGACGACGGCGAGGAGGCGGAAGTCGAGTACGTCCCGCCGGAGGAGAAGTACCCCGAACTCGACCATCCGACCTCCGAGAAGCGGTGGGTCGAGGGAACGGTCGACGGCGACTACCGAGATATGTGGGTGTACTGTGAGACCCAACAGGGCGAGTTGCTAGACGCCTCCAAGGAGATTCTCGGAAAGGCCAGCGAACTGATGGCCGACTACAACGAGGAGTACGACGAAGAGGAGGTAGTCGTCGCGGTGCTCATCGGCGACGGCGTCTCGGAGTTGGCCGAAGAGACCGTCTCCTACGGCGCCGACCGCGTCGTCTATCAAGAGGACGAACGTCTCGGACGGTTCCGACACAAGCCCTACACCGAGATTTTCTGTTCGATGTGTCGGGACAGCGACCTCGAGTGGCGCGATTACCACGAACCGCGGTACACCGTCTTCCCGGCGACGAACAACGGCCGTGACCTCTCGGCGTTGGTACAGGCGGAACTCGATTCGGGGCTGGCGTCGGACTGTTCGGACCTCTACATCGATTCGGCCACCATCTCGAATCCCGCGAAGACGGGGACGCCGGGCGACAACAAGGTGTTCGAGCGAGTCCTTCACATGCCGCGACCGGACTTCTCGGGCTTCGAGTACTCGACGATTCTCTGTATCGACAAACCCCACCGGGACTTCCACCCACAGGGTGCGAGCGTCATTCCCGGAACGTTCGATTTGCCCGACCCGGACCCGGAACGCGAGGGCGAAATCGTCGAACACGAACTCGAGTTGCCCGAGGAGTGGTTCCAAGTCGAGGTGACCGACTACGACCAACTCGAAGGTGGCGTCGATTTGACGGGCAACGAAGTCGTCGTCGCGCTCGGCCGTGGCATCGGCGAGAACCCGACGAAAGGGATGGAACTCGGCCTCGAACTCACCGACGCCTTCGAGGAGGCCGACCTCGGTCTCTCCCGGGGCGTCATCACGGCCTCCTATCAGTTCGACGGCCACGTCGAGGACTACGTCGCCGAGGAGCGGCAAATCGGCGAGTCCGGACAGGTCGTCGAACCCGACCTCTACATCGCCGCCGGCATCTCCGGGGCAGTCCAGCACAAGGTCGGCATGGACGAGTCCGACACCATCGTGGCCATCAACACTGACCCCGACGCCGACATCCGTGGGTTCTCCGATTACTACATCGAGGGCGACCTCTTCGAGGTGTTACCGCGGCTGACGGAGGCGCTGAAGGAAGGCGAGTTCTCCCGTGCGGTCGCGGAGGTGAGCGATGACTGACGACTACGAACACTTCGAGGCGGTCGTCGTCGGTGCCGGCCCCGGCGGGGCGGCGGCAGCGGCGACGCTGGCCGAACAGGGCGTCGAAACGCTCGTTTTGGAACGCGGCGTCGACGCCGGGTCGAAGAACGTCTCGGGCGGCCTCATCTACGCCGAGGAATCGGCGCCCTACACCATCGACAGTATCTTCGATGGGTTCCGCGAGGCGGCTTCCGAACGGCCCATCTCGGAGTACTACATCCACAACCTCGCCGGCGAGAAGGTCAAGACGTTCGACCTCTCGGAGGTCCACCACAACGATACCGAGTGGTGTGATTCGGTACTCCGACGACGGATGGACTCGTGGCTTGCCGAGCGCGTCCACGAGAAGTGCCGAGACACCGGTGGTGGACTGTTAACCGAAGTGCGGGTCAACGGGCTACTCCGTGAGGACGGGGAGATAGTCGGCGTCACCTGCGACGAAATCGACCCGATTACGGCCGACGTCATCATCGCCGCCGACGGCGTCAACTCCGAGTTGGCACGTGACGCCGGGTTGATGGATTGGGAGGAACCCGACGAGTGGTTCCAGGGCGTCAAGGCCGTCGTGGATATGGACCCCGGAGCCGTCAACGAGCGGTTCGGTGTCGAATCGGACGACGGCGTCGCCCACCTGTTTTCGGGGGACCTCTTCGAGGGCGTCCGCGGCGGCGGCTTCCTCTATACGAACGAGGATTCGCTGTCCATCGGGACGGTGTTCCATCTCGATTCGCTAACCGAAGAGGAGGCCGAACCGCACGAACTGCTCGATTCGCTGCTCACCCATCCGCTGTTGGACCAGTGGTTCGACGGCGAGTACCACGAGCGGGAATACTCGGCGAAACTGGTCCCCGACTCGAAGAAGGCGGCCAACCCCTCGCCACATCGGGGCCGGCTACTGCTCGTCGGCGACGCCGCCGGACAGATGCAGGCACAGGGACCGATAATCAAGGGGATGAACCACGCGGTCACCGCCGGCGGACTGGCCGCCGAAGCGTTCGCGGAGGCGAAATCCCGTGGCAACCCCGACAGTGCGGGCGATCTCTACGAGAAGAAACTCGTCGACGAGGGCGTGATGGCCAAACTCCGCCCCCAGCGGTACCGGATGACCCGAACCCTCTCGGAGAGCGACCTGGTGACGAAAGTAGCCGGCGGAGTCCTCAACTCGGCGGTCGGCCGGGCCGGCGTGAAACTCTTCGACGGAACCATCGAGCGGGCGTTCAACTCCCCGTTCCTGCTGGGGATGATACCCGACACCCGGACCTCATACGTGACGATTCCACGAGTCGTCGGTGAGGTACTCGGCGAGGAAATCGACGCCGAAAACACCATCGAACCGCCGGAACTCGACGACCGAATCGGCGAGTTGACTTACGACGTTGGGGACCCCCACATCGAGTTGGTCGACAACAGTTTCGCAGCCAGCGGCGCCGCCGTGGCCGCCTGTCCGGTCAGCGCGAAGGACTTCGGCGGCGGCTGTTACCGCGAAGAGACCGTCAAGACCAACGGCAGCGAGGAGAAGGTCGTCAGCCTTGATACCCAACCCTGCGTCGAGTGCGGCACCTGTGCGGTCGTCGCCGACACCGACTGGGAACACCCGGCCGGTGGCAAGGGCGTGGAGTTCAGGGACGGGTAGATGGACGACCTCAGCGACCGCATCGCCGAACTGTCGGAGCGTGCCCGTCGGGACCGAGAGGCCTTCGAGCCGCCAGTGGACCCGCCCGACGAGGAGGCCGCACTCGAGTACCTCGTCGATGGCGTCGGTGATGTCGTCGGGCTGTACATCGAAGCGCGGACCGGCGAACTGGTCCGGTTCGACGACGCCGAGTTCGCCATGCTGGAACGGGCGCTCAACGACTGGCTCGACCTGTATGCGGCATGCTACGGCGTCGACCTCGAGGCGTCGTTCACCGTTCGGGAGGCCGCAGAGCTGGTCGTCGACACCCACAGCATCCGCGAAACCGCGATACTGCTGACGAACGTCCCCGACAGGGACCGCAGAAAGCCGTGGTCACAGAGCGTTTCGAAAACTGACATATAACTAGTTCGGCTCCGGCAACAATTTTATATGTTGGTTCGTGCTACCAATCCTCATGCAGTTCTCCGACGAGCTCGAATTCAGCCACCGGGACCGCAAGGACATCTACGAGTACGTCGAGCGGTACGGGACGGCCGACTACGACGAGACGCGTCGGGCACTGAACATGAGTCCGGAGGCGTTCGGCCACCATATCGCCGTCCTTCGGCGTGACGGCATCGTCACCAGAGAGGACGACGAACTCCGCATCGCCTTCGAGGACGACAGCGAGGAGACGTACGTCGACGACGGCCTGGAAGTCACCATCCGGGCGGCCCGCGAGGACGACCTAACCGGGTTGGTCGGCGCGATTCGGGAGGCGCTTGGCGATAAGACCTACATCGAGGGTGAGACGGTCGCCGACGTGGTCGAAAGCGAGAACGTCCTGTTGCGACACAACGAACTGCAAAAACGGATGTTCTTCGTCGCGACGGTCCACGGCGACGTGGTCGGATGGGTCCACCTCAACGCGCCGGAGTTGGAGAAACTCGAACACACCGCGCAGTTGACCGTCGGCGTCATCGACGAGTACCGCGGCCACGGCATCGGGACGAAACTGCTCGACCACGGCGTCGACTGGGCGCTCGACAACGGCTTCGAGAAACTGTACAACAGCGTCCCCTCCTCGAACGAGGCGGCCATCGAGTTCCTCGAAACCCGTGGCTGGGAGACCGAAGCCGTCCGAAAGAAACACTACAAAATCGACGACGAGTATCTCGACGAAGTGATGATGGCGAAACTGCTGGCGTAATGATACCAAAACCACCACGGCCCGTTTTTGCCGACATCGTATTACACCCCCTGCTCAAACAATCGCGTATGAGCGAGAGTAGTCTCCGACTTCGGGGCGCCGACTTCGAGGCACTCGAGTACGTCGAAACCCTGCTGGCAGCGGCGGACCTCCCTGTCGAGGACGTTCGGTCGAACCCGGAGTGGTTCTACGTCGCTTTCGACGGCGACGACCGAGTCGGAATCGGCGGCATCGAACCCGCCGGTGACGACGCCCTCCTTCGGTCGGTCGTCGTCGAAGAGTGCGTTCGAGGACGGGGCTACGGCGGAGCGCTTCGGGCGGCGCTGGATGCAAAAGCCCGTTCCGACGGCGTCGACACGCTGTACCTGCTTACGACGACCGCCGCTGATTTCTTCGCCGAGGGAGGTTACGCGGTCATCGACCGCGAAGAGGCTCCCGATGCTGTCCGAGAGACCCGCGAATTCGCGGAGTTCTGTCCGTCGACGGCCACCTGCATGAAGAAGTCGCTGTAGCTGCAGCAATCGGGTTCAGGACCACTCGTCGCCAGCGTCCGTCAGTGGGTCGGCGACGATGCCGTCCTGCCGGGCGAGAACCCGGGCATGTCCCGAACACACCACCCTGTTTTCGGCCCACGGGATGTGGAGTTCGACGGCCGCCGTCTCCTCACAGTCCGGTTCTGTACACTCCATGTCAGCCGTAGGACCCCCCGGCTAACAGCCGTTGTGGTCAGACGAACACGGCGAGGAGAAATCCGACCAACACGACCCCGGACAACAGCGCCTGCATCACCGACGAGGCGAGCATCCCGACCGTCGCGTACGCCGCCGTTCGAAGCCCCCGTTCGACATCGCCGTGGCGATAGTACTCGGCGGCGAAGACGGTGCCGCCGACGCCCACGACGACGCCGAGCGGGCCGAGGACGAACAACAACAGGAACCCAGCGACAGCGGCGATGGCCGTCGTCCGAAGTGAGGCACCGCCATATCGGGCCGACAGCGCCCCCGCAAGCCAGTCGACGACGAGCGTCAACAGGCCGACCGAGACGAGAAGTGCGACGACCAATAGACTCGGTTCGCCGGTGGCATACCAGTAGTAGCCGACGCCGGCGATGGAGAGCGCACCGCCAGGGACGAAGGGGACGAAACTGGCGACGACGGCCGCGACGAGCAACGCGAGGGCGACGTACAGCGGATCGACGGGGAGCACGTTCGGATGTTCGGCGGCGAGTGGATAACGCTACTGGGCCGACTACTCGGGGGCGACGACTTCGAGCTTTACGCCCTCCGGTCCCTCACAGTACAGCGCGTAGTAGCCGCCGGCGAAGGGGTGACGGTCCTCGTACAGTACCGTCGCGTCCTCGCGGTCCCGAACGGCCTCGGTGAGCGTATCGACCTGCTCGCGGGAGACGGCATGGAAGGCGAGGTGATTCAGTCCGGGCGCAGTCCGGTCGAAAGGGTGGTCGTCGGTGTCCGTCGACACGAGAACGATGTACGTCGGGTTGTTTTTCCACGAACGGCCGTCCGCCCAGTCGTTCTTCAGTTCGTAGCCGAGTTCGCCAAGGAACCACTCCCAGAAACCGACGGCAGCGTCGAAATCGGCTGCGTACAGTTCGACGTGGTGGAGTTGGCCTGCGCTGTCGGGGTCCGCGTGGTCGTGCTCCATCGGTCGAGTGTCGATTCGCCCGTTGAAAAAGTCACCCCCGGTAGCGGTCGGCCTCCTCGCGGGCCGCCGCAGTCCCGTAGCGATCGACGAGCGGCCGGTAGGCGTCACCCAACGAGCGCATACACTCCCGGCGGGAGACGTAGCCGAGGCGGTCGGCGGTCTCCTCCCACGGCGTCGCCTGCAGGACCTTCACGACGAGGAGTCGCTCTGCGTCGGGGTCGTCAAGCGCCCCGTCGACGAGCGCCCGGAGCGCCACCTGTCGGAAGGGGCCGGGAGCCACGTCGTACAGTCCCGGGCCGTAGGCGGCGCTTGCGAGGACGCGCCACTCGGTGTCGGTCAGGTCCAATCGAACGGGGCCGGACGCCGCGGCGAGGGCGCCGCGGACGACATCCGGGTCGGCATCGTCGAGTGCGTCCGCGAGGACGTCCGGGATTCGCCGTCGGAACCACGCAGCGTGCCGGTCTGCGAGGTCGGTGCCAGCATCCGACAGCGGACGAACCATCAGCGCCGAGTACTCGCCGCTCGTGTCGTTGCGGGTCGTCGAGAGATGGACCGTCCTGTAGCCGTTATCGTCCCAGAACGACAGTAACTCCGGCGTCGCGCCGTAGCCGACGCCGAGGTAGTCGACGGCGTCGAATCGGCCCGAGAGAGGCCGGTCGCCGTCGGCGTCGAACTCGGCCTCGATTGCCGACAGCAGCCGTGAACCGAACCCACGGGAGCGGACGGCGTGATGTGTCGCGATGCGCATCACGCGCAATCCGACCGGGCGGGCGGCCTCGATGTCCCGGAGTTGGCTCGTCAGCACGTCGGGGAGCATGTTCCCCCGAACTCGGGCGCCCTCGTACATCTCGCGTCGCCTCGACTCGGAGAGGCCACCCTCACGGGCGAGCAGGGCGACCGCGAGGACGTGGCCGTCGACGGTCAGCGCCCGCAACGCGATGTTCGGCGCGTCGAGCAGGCGAGCGAGGTCGTCGGGTTCGGTGCGGTAGTGGGCGTTGACGAGGAGGCCGAACGTTTCCCGGAGCCGGTTCTCGTTGCCGACTAACGCCGTCGGGTCGAGGCGTTCGTAGGTCGCGTCGTCCGGCGTCGCCTCGGCGACGAGCGGTTCGACCGCGGGGCGGGCGTCAAGCAGCAGCGCCCGGAACAGCCACACTTCGATTGGGTCGGCCGCGGCGTAGCGAATCGGGTCGTCGAGCGTCACGGTGTCGACCGCCCGCTCGTCGTCGAGAGTGTCCCGAAATCGAACGTCGAAACCACGACCTGCACCTTCGTAGCCGTGGACCGTCGTCGCGAAGCAGACGCTCGGGGCGACCGACAGCAGCGACTGGAGGACGCGAACCGGGAGCGCGGCGGCTTCGTCGATGACGAGTACGTCGGCGGTTTCGGCTTCGGCGTCAGTCGGTCGGCAGAAGCGAACCCGGCCGCCGCCCTCGGCTCGGAGTTCGTGAGCGGCATCGGTGTCCCGCTCGTCGGAGACGAGAGCGTCGAGTTCTCCCAGAGTCTCGGCGGCGCGGTCGAACAGTTCGGCGGCGTTGCGGTAGTTCGGCGCCGCCACGAGTACGTCCCGGCCGTCGGCGGCGAGGGCGGCGGCCGCCAGTCCCGCGGCGCTGGATTTCCCGCGGCCCCGGTCGGCTTCGAGGACGACAGCGTTGTCGGGGTCGGCGAGCGCCTCACAGGCGAGGACGGCGTCGCGCTGGTCGGTGGTGAGACAGGCGTCGTAAACGGACTTCGGGAAGGCGGCGTCATCAGGTGGCGAAAACGGGACCTCGGCAAACTTCGGCGAGGGGTCGGTTCGCCCGTCGGCTTCGACAGTTCCGGCGTCGACATCGACGATAGCGATACCGCGGTGTTCGCGGAGTGTCCGGACGAGTCGACGACGGAACGTTCCAGCCACATCGTCGAGGCCGAACGGGGGGACCGCGAGGGTTTCGTCGAACCCGTCGCGTTCGTCCGGCCAGCGGTCGAGCGGCGGCGCCACGAGGACGAGCAGACCGCCGCCGTCGACGGCGCCGACGGCACGACCGAGTGCGTTCGGCCGACAGGCGTCGTGGCAGTCGACGACGACGCAGTCGTGGGTTTCCCCGAGGAGTTCGTCGGCACGGGCGGGAGCGAGTCGTCGACCGACGATGTCGCGTTCCGACAGCGCGATGGCATCGAGGTCGGCCGCTTCACAAGCGGCCCGAGCGGCGGTGTAGCCGGCCTCACGGCTGCCGGCACAGACGAGGAGCCGTCGCTCGTTGGTCGCTTCGGCCTCCGAGCGCAGGGCGAGTGCCGTCTCGCGAACCGCGTCCATGCCCGGCGGAAGGAGTCGGTACCGGAAGGCTCCACCGGTTGGGCGAAGCCCTTTCACCGATGGGGCTGACCTCCGAGCATGGCAACCGCAACCAGACAGTGGATACTCGACAGCCGACCCGTCGGCGAGCCGACGATGGAGAACTTCGAGTTGGTCGAAACGGAACTCCCCGACCCGGAGCGGGGCGAAGTGCTCGTCCGGACGCTGTATATGTCAGTCGACCCTTACATGCGTGGGCGGATGCGGGACGCCGAATCCTACGCCGAACCGTGGGATGTGGGCGACCCGATGCAGGCGGGCGTCGTCGGCGAGGTCGAAGCCTCCGAACACCCCGACTTCGAAGCCGGCGACGTGGTGACCGGTGACCTCCAGTGGGCCGACTACGCGATTGCCGACGGCCGGGACCTCCGAGGGGTCAACCCCGAACACGGCCCCATCTCGACGGCGCTCGGCGTGTTGGGTATGCCCGGCGTCACCGCCTACTTCGGGACGACGGACGTAGCCGAACCGACGCCCGGCGACACCGTCGTCGTCAGCGCCGCCGCCGGCGCCGTCGGTAGCGTCGTCGGCCAACTCGCCGACCTCACCGGCTGTCACGTCGTCGGCATCGCGGGCGCCGAGGGGAAACTCGAGTGGCTCGAATCCGTCGGCTTCGACGAGGGCATCAACTACAAAGAAGAGGACGTGAGCGCGGCGCTCCGGAAAGCCTGTCCCGACGGCATCGACGTGTACTTCGACAACGTCGGTGGACCGGTCACCGACGCCGTCTGGCCGCTGTTGAACGTCCGGGCACGGGTGGCCGTCTGTGGACAGATAGCGCTGTACAACGCCACCGAGGTGCCGACGGGGCCGCGGAAACTCGGCAAACTCATCGAGTCACGCGCCCGCGTCGAGGGACTGCTCGTCCGCGACTACGAGGACCGCTGGGGGGAGGCGCTGAAGCGGCTCTCCGAGTGGGTCGCCTCGGGCGAGGTCGAGTACCGCGAGAACGTCGTCGATGGACTGGAGAACGCACCCGACGCCTTCCTCGGACTGTTCGAGGGGACGAAAATCGGGAAACAGCTCGTGCAGGTGGGCCAACGGGAGGCTTGAGATGCCCACGTGGGACGAACGGTTCGCCGCCGGCGAGTATCCCCAAAACCCAGAGCCATCGCCGGTATTGTGTGATTACGTCGAGTCGTTTCCCGACGGACGGGCCCTCGACGTAGCGACCGGAACGGGTCGCAACGCGGTGTTCCTCGCCGAATCCGGATACGAGGTCGACGCCCTCGACCAGTCCCGCGAGGGCCTGAAAATCACCCGCGAAAACGCCGCCGAGGCGGGCGTCGAAGAGCGAATCGAACCGATTCAGGCCGACGTGGGGACCTACGAGTTCCCCGAGGACCGATACGCAGCCATCACTATCAGCTACTACCGCGCTATCGACCGATTTCCCGACATCAAAGAGGCGCTGGTCGACGGGGGCGTCCTGTTCATCGAACACCACCTTCGGTCGGCTGACGGCCCGCTGTCCGGGCCGAGTACGGACCGCCATCGGTTCGCTTCGAACGAACTCCTCCACGCCTGTCTCGACATGACGGTGCTGTACTACGACGAGACGACGACGCCTCACGAGGGAAAACACAGCGCGACGGCCCGGATCGTCGCCCGGAACACGACGGGAGCCAGCCAATCCTATCCCGCCGTCGAACGGGGGGAGTGACGGGACGAACGCGCTTGATAAGGGTTAAATGTCGCCGCGCCGGACCAGTTGATATGAGTAGCGAGAGTACCCAACGGAGGGAACGGAAGTGCATCTCCTGTGGGATAAACATCTCCGGGACGAGCGCGGCGAAGTTCGACTGCCCCGACTGTGGGCACCAGATTTACCGCTGCTCGAAGTGTCGCAAGCAGAGCAACCTCTACGAATGCCCGGATTGCGGGTTCATGGGGCCGTAACGATGGGGAAAGTCGCAGCCAAGATGAAGGTCATGCCGCAGAGCCCCGAGGTGGACCTCGACGAACTGCAGGACCGCCTCGAGAACTCCCTACCCGAGGGTGCGAAAATCAGCCGCGTCGACCGCGAGGACGTGGCGTTCGGACTCATCGCGCTGTTCCCGACCGTGCTCATCCCCGACGAGGCCGGCGGCACCGACGCCGTCGAGGAGGCCTTCGGCGGCGTTGAGGGCGTCGAGAGCGTCGACGTCGACGAAGTCGGCCGGATATAGTCGGTCGTTTCTTTCCGCTTTCGACGCATCACCGAGAGGAATCGCCGACCGTCGGGCGGCCGACGGGGCGTCGCCGGAACGCACGTTTTATGTGTCGGAGTTGATTAGGACTCATCAACAATGCCGAGTTCCAACGGTCCGCGGAAGGCGACCCGAAACAAGCTGAAGAACAAACCCCGAGAGCGCGGAGCATCCCCGCCGCAGCGCTCGGTCGAAGAGTACGAAAACGGCGAGAAAGTCCACCTTAAGGTCGACCCCTCGGTTCCGAAAGGCCAGTTCCACCCCCGATTCAACGGCCGAACCGGAACGGTCGCCGGCAAGCAGGGCCGTGCGTTCAAGGTCGAAATCAAGGACGGCGGCGTCACGAAGACGCTCATCGTCGCGCCTGCCCACCTCCGACGCCAGCAGGAATGACGATATTCAAGGAGGTCGTCGACGAGGAGTTCCTCACCGTTTCCGAGGCGAAGGAACTGCTCGCCGACATCGAAGCCGAGCGCGCACTCGACGAGGACCGCGAGATGCGCTATGAGTTGGCGCGCGCCATCGAGCACGTCAACCGCTTTGCAGTCCTCGACGCCGAGGAGTCTCACGAACTCGTCGCGGAACTGACCGAACTGGAGAAGGTCGACGAGGCGACGGCGTACAAAATCGCCGACCTCCTGCCGCAGGACCGCAACGAACTCCGCTCGGTGTTCTCACAGGGGCGGTACTCGATGTCCGGTGACGAACTCGACGACGTTCTCGACATCGTCGTCAAGTACGCCTGACTCGGACCGGCACCTGTTTTAAATATCGCCTCCCCGTACCGTAGGTATGAGCGACAGCGACGCCGGAAACCCTACTACCGCAGTCGTGCTGGATTTCTTGCCTCGGGGCCGCCCCGACGACGACCGGCCACAGTATCAGAAGTCACCGGTCGCCTACGCCCTCGGCGAGTCGGATTTCCGACTCGTCGAACTCGCCCTCACCGACGACGCGGGCGTCAACATCGGCGACCGGGTCGAAATCGACCCGCCCGGCGAGAACGTCAAGGACTGTCGAGCGATAGCCTACGGTGACCTCTCCAGTACGGCCGAGTCCGAACTGGAGTACGCGCTCAACGAAATCATCGACGCAAACGAGAAGCGCTTCGTCGACTTCTACAACGACGCCCAGCCGATTACGACCCGACTGCACGTGCTCAATCTACTGCCCGGTATCGGGAAGAAACTCCGCAACAACATCCTCGATGCGCGCAAGCGCAAGCCCTTCGAGAGCTTCGAGGACATCGAAGGGCGCGTGTCGGGACTCCACGACCCCCGGGGCGTCCTCCTGGAGCGAATCGAGGAGGAACTCGGCGAGGAGGACCTCAAGTACCGTATCTTCGCACGCCGGGAGAGCGACGAGGAGTAATCGCTCGCGACACCAAAGGGTGAACGATATACGGGGTGCGGGCATACGGCGGGACAACATGCGGGACCCCGACGCGCTCATCGCTCGTGCTGGCGTCCGTGGCGACCCAGACCACGACCAGCACTTCCTCGTCGACGACCGCGTCCTCGATAGACTTCCCGGCTACCTCCCCGAGGACGCCGACACGACCCACGTTCTGGAGGTCGGCGGCGGGACGGGCGCGCTCACCGACCGCCTCCTCGCCATCGCAGACCGCGTGACGGTCATCGAGCGCGACCCGGAACTCGCGTCGTTTCTGCGCGAGGAGTTCGAGTCCGAAATCGCCGACGGTGACCTCACCGTCGTCGAGGGCGACGCCCTGGAGGTCGCGTTACCCGACTTCACCGCCTCGGTGTCGAACCTCCCCTACGGCGTTTCCTCGGAAATCACGTTCCGGCTCCTCCCGGAGAAGCGGCCGACGGTGTTGATGTTTCAAAAGGAGTTCGCCGAGCGGATGGCCGCGGAACCGGGGACCGACGCCTACGGTCGACTGTCGGTGACTGCAGGTCACTACGCCGAAATCGAAGTCGTCGAACCCGTTCCGAAGGAGGCGTTTTCGCCAGCGCCGGCCGTCGAAAGCGCCGTCGTCCGGACGACACCTCGGGACCCGACCTACGAAGTGCCCGACGACGAGCAGTTCATGTCGTTGGTTCGAGCAGTCTTCACCCAGCGTCGGAAGACGATGCGGAACGCGGTTCGGAACACGACACACATCTCGGGTATCGACGATGCAGATGCCGTCGTCGAGGCGGCCGGTGAGGAGTTAATGGGCAAGCGGGCCGGGAACGTGCCGCCAGAGGAGTTCGCCCGACTGGCCCGAATCGCGAGTGAAGTCGGCGGAGGTGACGGCGGGTGAAATCGGTCGTCCTTCAGGGCCTTCCGTGGTGGACTGACCTCCAGTTCGAGTTCTACCGGACGTTCTCGTCGACCGAGCGGTACTACCTGACGGCGCTCGCACTCGCTGTGTTCGGTCTCCTGATGGCGATTGCATACTTCAGTGGAAAGCTCCTGAAGCGACGGGTCCGGAGCGACGCGGTGCGGGCCATACAGGGCGTGTTCGTGACAATCGGAAGCATCGTCCTCAGCGGGTTTCTCGTCGTCGTTTGGGGACTCACCGGAACGGTCGTACAGTCGCTGTCGTTTCTCGCATTCGGCCCCGAAGTCGGGGTGAAAGTCCTGTTGACGTTCATCGTCTTCGTGGGTGCGTTCACCGTCTCGCGCCTGACGAAACGCTCCATCAAATACGGCGCGGGCCGGAACGTCATCACGGCCCACCAGCGGGAGGTGGCCCACCACATCATCCAAATCGTCGTCTTCGCGCCGGCGATACTGTTCACCATCGCGCTGTGGGGGGTGCCGGTCCAGAGTCTCTTTCTCGGTGCCGGTGCCCTCGGAATCATCCTCGGTTTCGCCGCGAGACAGACGCTGTCCGGTGCGCTGTCGGGCTTCGTCATCCTCTTCGCTCGACCCTTCGAGGTCGGCGACTGGATTTCGGTCCACGACCGACAGGGCATCGTCACCGACATCACGCTGTACAACACCCAGATACGGACGTTCGACGAAGAGCACGTCCTCGTCCCAAACGACCAGGTGACCGGCAGCGAGATAATCAACTACTCGAAGACCGACCGGCTTCGCATCACGACCGATGTGGGCATCGACTATGACGTGGACGTGGCAACGGCAGCGAACGTCGCCAGGGAAGCGATGGAACGCTGTGAGTCGGTGTCCGACTCGCCGTCACCCGACGTTGTCCGGACGGCCTTCGACGATTCGGCCGTCGCCCTCCGGCTTCGCTACTGGATAGACAAGCCGACCATCCAGCACAAATGGCGCGCGAAAAACGAGGTCATCGAGGCAGTGAAGGGTGCCTTCGAATCCGAGGGCATCAAGATACCGTTCCCACAGCGGGAGTTGATGGGCCGAGAGGAGACCGGCGGCCTCCAGGTCGCCGAAGCCGAGCGGAAACAGCTCTCCGCCGACGAACGGACCGTCGCGGACCAACACACGGACGACCGAGATAGCCGTTCTCAGGGGAGTTCCGCGACCGACGTGTCCGAACCGGTCGAGGAGGATTACGGCGGCGACCCCTCCGGAGACCCCGTCGACGAGGACGAAGCCGACGACGAGTACGAAGAGAAAGGAGGCGAGGACCCGAACGACGTAAGCGAACCCGTCAGCGAGGAACACAGCCACGACCCCGACGACCCGATGGCAGTCGACGGCTTCGAGCGCGACCCCGACCCGGTGCGTGAAAGCCCCGAAGACGAGGACGAGCGGGGCGACGACGAATGACGCTTTCGGACCACCGGGAGATGCCGACGGTGTACGAGGCCGCCGAGGACTCCCGACTGTTGGCCAAAACGGCCGCCGAGACTGTGGACGGTGCGGATTTCGTCCTCGAAGTCGGAACCGGGTCGGGCCACGTTGCCGAGTACGTCGGCGAGGAGACGGGCGCCCGGGTCGTCGGCAGCGACATCAACCCCGAGGCCTGCCGGCAGACCCGCGAGCGCGGCGTGCCGACCGTCCGCGGGAACCTGACCGACCCCTTCGGCGCCGACGCCTTCGATTGGGTGCTGTTCAATCCGCCGTATCTCCCGACGCCGCCCGAACGGGAGTGGGACGACCCGCTGGAACACGCGCTGTCGGGTGGTGAAGACGGCCGACGCGTGATTCGGCCGTTCATCGCGGACGTTGCCCGCGTCCTCGCTCGCGGCGGTGGAGTTCTGTTGTTGGTCTCCTCGCTGACCGACATCGAGGCCGTAGCCGACCTCGCCGCCGACGCTGGACTCACCGCACGCGAACTCGCCGAGGAGACGTTTCCCTTCGAGCGGTTGGTCGTTCTGGAATTACTCCCAGACATTCGTGAGTAGGAAATATTAAACGCCGTCATTACGTAGCGCCGGTAATGACGGAGGTAATCGCTACGACACCGGGACTGTTCCCGCTGCCCGACTGGGCGAAGGACGATCTCTCGGATTTGAAAGGTCACCAGAAGGACGACCTCATTTCCGGCGACGAGGGCGACGACGTCGTCGCGGCCTACGAGCGCGCACGGACGGAAGTCATCGAGCGCCAACTCGAGGCCGGACTCGACGGCGTCGTCGAGGGGCAACTCCGGTGGGACGACATGCTCGCTCACCCACTGTGCGTCCACGACAGCGTCGACACCCGCGGTATCGTCCGCTACTACGACAACAACAACTTCTATCGAGAGCCGGTCGTCACCGGCGACCTCGACTTCGACGGCGACGTGGCCGAGGAGTTGGCCGGCCAGTCGGACGTGACGCAAGCCGTCCTGCCCGGCCCCTACTCGCTTGCTGACCTCGCGACCGACGAACACTACGGCGACGACGCCGCGTTCCTCGATGCCATCGCCGAGTTCCTCGCCGGCGAAGCCGCCGAATTCGACACCGAGACGCTGTTCCTCTTGGAACCGTCGCTCGTCGAGAACGCTCCCGACGATGGCGAAGACGAACGCGCAAGCGAGGCCATCGACCGCGTGGCGACGGCAGTCGACGCCGATGTCGTCGTCCACACGTACTGGGGTGCGATTCCGGAGAAACCCTACGCGCATCTGATGGACGCCCAAATCGACGCAATCGGCTTCGACTTCGTCGCCGACCACGAGCAGAACGTCTACAACATCCAAGAGTACGGCACGAAAGACAGCATCGCCCTCGGTGTCGTCGACGGCCAGAACACCCTCGTCGAGACGGCTGACGAAATCGCCGAGCGCATCGAGTGGGTCGACGACAGCGTCCCCGCTCAGACGTTCGACACCGTCTACGCGACGAGCAACACCGAACTGTTCTACCTCCCACAGAACAAGTTCGAGGCTAAACTGGATGCGCTGGCCGACGGCGCCGCGGAGGTGACACTATGAGTCCCACGAACCAGACCAACACCCGCGAGCAGTTCCGCCCCGACGACCACCCGACCGAACACTTCCTGCTGACGACTGTCGTCGGCTCGTATCCCAAGCCCAAGTGGCTCAACCGCGCGAAGGAACTCCACGAAGACGACGACCGCGATTTCGACGAGGAGAACCTCCAGGAGGCCCTCGACGACGCCGCTCGCCTCATCACCCACGAACACGAGCGTTCGGGTCTCGACGTGGTGTGTGACGGCGAGATGCGGCGAAACGAGATGGTCGAGTACTTCGCCGACCGCATCGACGGCTACGAGTTCAACGGCCCCGTGAAAGTGTGGGGCCACAACTACTTCGATAAGCCCTCGGTCGCCGACGAGGTGGCCTACGACGAACCGTGGCTCGTCGACGAGTTCGAGTTCACCGCCGGCGCGACGACCCGACCCGTGAAGGTTCCCATCACCGGCCCCTACACGCTGGCGTCGTGGTCGTTCAACGAACACTACGATAGCGAGGCGGAGTTGGCCTACGAACTCGCCGGCCTCGTCAACGAGGAAATCGAACGGCTCGTCGACGCGGGCTGTCGGTACATCCAAATCGACGAACCCGCCCTCGCGACGACGCCCGACGACCACGCCATCGTCGGCGAGTGTCTCGAACACATCGCCGAGGGGATTCCGGAAGACGTCCGACTCGGCCTCCACGTCTGCTACGGCGACTACTCGCGCATCTATCCCGAAATCCTCGACATGCCGGTCCACGAGTACGACCTCGAACTCGCAAACGGCGACTACGAGCAGTTGGACGTGTTCACCGCAGACGAGTTCACCAAGGACCTCGCGTTGGGCGTCGTCGACGTCCACACGACGGATGTCGAATCCGTCACGGAAATCAAGGAGAACATCAAGAAGGGCCTCGAAATCGTTCCGCCGGAGCGTCTGACCGTCTCGCCGGACTGTGGCGTCAAACTACTGCCCCGTGAAGTGGCCTACCAGAAGATGGAGAACATGGTGCAGGCCGCCCGCGAGGTCGAGGCCGAACTCGACGCGGGCGAAGTCGACGCGGCCTACGTCGGCGACTAAAGCACGGTCGTCCACAACAGCCCGACCACGAACAGCGCGACGGCCGCTATCGTGCCCCAGTCGCTCCACCGTGTCTCTTTGCCCGTGCCGTCGTCAGACTGGGTCAGCACGTAGGCGTAGCCGCCGATTGCGACCACTGCGACGATGACCCCGTAGACGATGTTCAATGCTCCTGCCATATGTTACCATACTTCTCGGCCGCATAAAAACGTTGGCGGCACAACCGTCTTTACCGGTCCAGTCGATACAGTGACCCATGCGAATCGAGTTGCGGGTGTGCAAGCACTGCCACGAGGGAGACCATGGGAACCAACAGAAAACCGCAGTGACGAGAGACATGGTGGACTGCGCCGAGCGCGTCCGCGAGTACAAGGACCTCATCGGTCTCGATTCCGTCTACATCACCAAAGTCGAGGAGGGCGACCCCGGAGGTGCCGAGGCGCTTCCGGTCATCGTCGCCAGCATCGAAAACGACCAAGTGACGCTCTCAGATACCCAGTTGGTCATGGAAGACGAAGACGGCAACATGCTTGTGTACCCCGAACCGAAGGACATCCTCGAAGTGCTCACGCGCAACATCGACCAGATTCAAGAGCAGACCCGACAGGACGTCACCGTCGAGTTATCCGAGGAAGGAGCAAAACTGCTGACTGCCTAATTACAATCGGAGGCCTCAGTCGTCGCTCTGTGGCTCCCCGCCGTCAGCGACCGTCTCGCCCTCGCGTTGTCGCTGTTGCATCTCTTTCTCCCAGCGGACTCGCATGACGTTGCCGTACATCGAGAGGACGATACCGACGAACAGCACGAACATCCCGATGTTGATGCCGATGGTGAGAAGCAAGTTGGTCACGTCGCCGCTGACGACCAACTCCCTCGGGACGGGATACCCCTCCCGAACGATGCTTCCCATCAGCACCGACACGATGCCGACGACGACGAGCGAGCCGAAAATCGTCGACACGGAGTGCCAACTCGGCGCGAGTTCCAGCGCCTCGATGCCGGTTCCCTCGTGGTCGTCGTCTTCGTCGTGGGACTCCGGAATCATGCTCCGTGGGATGAACGCCTTCGTCTCCACCGGGTAGAACGCGGGGTGCATCCCGTGTTCGAAGATGTGGAACATCACTCCCATGACCATGATGACGCCCAACAGGCCGTGGAAGATGACGAACGCCATCGCCGCGGTCCGCGTCGCGAAGTACTGCATCAGTCCGGTTTTCGACCAGATGAGCAGCCCCGAGATGGTGAGCAACAGCAGTTCGATGGCGAAGATGAAGACGACCCCCTTGCCGACGTAGGACAGAAGCGGCACCTCGTCGGCCTCGTAGCCGGCGAACTGCCGGGCGTGCGGGTGGCGTTCGTCCGTCCGCCCGAGCATGAACTGGACGTCCTGCAGGAACGCGTCGACGTCCGCTTTCCGCGGGAGGATTTCACCGAAGTTGCTTCGGCCGGTCGGACTGATGACCATCAGCACCATCCAGAAGACGATGAGCGCAATGAGTCCGAGTCCCGCGGCGCGGTGGAGTGCGGTGACCCCGGTCGCACCGCCCATCAGCGTCACCATCCACCACAACTCCGAGTTGAACATGATGGCATAGCCGGTGAAGAACAACAGGAACACGTCGAGCGCCAAAAGCGAGTGGAACAGCGTCGTCACCCGCGTGAACTTCCCGTGGTCGAGGTTGGTCATTCCGTCTCACCTCCGGAACCGGAGCCGTCGGCCATCACGGCATCACCCGACTCGCTCTCATCGGGGTGACGCATTCGGGCAGCGATTCGACGGAAACTCGCCCAGTGGAGGAACACCATAAACAGGATGAACACCCCCATGATGACGTCTGCGGCGTGAACCAGCGCGATGAGGAAATCCAGCGACGGAATGGTGTTGCCCGCGACCCAGTCGCTACCGACGCCGCCGCCCTCGACGGTTGGGCTGACCCGGAACAGCGTCTCGTAGAACGGCCCGAAGCCGCTGGCCCACCACACCGACAGGAGCGCGACGGCGACCCCGACGACTGCCGAAACGAGGACGGAAATCGGAGAGTAACCGTCGACGTCCGGCGTCTCGTAACTCATCGGAACTCACCGGCGTCCTCGCCGAAGACGATGTCCATCGCCACGTCGTTGAAGAACGTACCCTCGTCGCGTTTATCGAGTTCGTCCGCGATTTGGGAGGGTTGACCGACGAGGATGGCGTCGGTCGAACACTCCTCGGCACAGGCCGGCCCCTTTCCGATGTCCTGGCGTTCCTCGCACATCGTACACTTGTCCATCTTGCCGCCGGTGCCGAACACCTGTGCGGCGCCGTCGTCGGATTCGGGGAACTGCGGCGCGCCGAACGGACACGCCGACAGACAGTACTGACAGCCGACACAGAGGTCTTCTCGCACGTCGACGAACTCCTCGTCGGTCTTGATGAGGGAATCGGTCGGACACACCGAAACGCAGGGTGCGTTCTCGCAGTGGTAACACTGCATCGGGATGGCCGTCTCGCCGGGGGATTCCCCCTGTGCGAGCGCGGCCGCACCGGACATCCCGGACCCCTCTTGGCCCTCCAGCATCGTCGAGATGCTGATTCGCTGTTCGTCTCGTGGGACGTCCCACGTGCGTTTGCAGGCGACGACACAGCCGCCACAGTCGATGCAGGCGCCGACGTCCGGGAAGATTCGCGTCCCCTCCCCGACGCTCATCACGCCATCGCCCATTACCTCTTTGTTCGATTGGGACATGGATTATCACCTCATTGAACTGTTTCGCTGTCACGGACATCGAAGTTCTTCTGTGAACCGATGTCGTTGCGGTCCTGCGGGAACTCGAGGTCCGTGTCCATCCCGAGCTCCTCGAGTAGCTCCTGTGTCGCCGGTCGGACGGCGACCATCGACACCTTCGTCTCCTGCATCTGCGTCTCGACGTCGTAGCCGCGCGACGTAATCGCGTTCGCGGAGTCGCCGATGGCGTAGGGGACGGTCCCCTCTGGGTATTTGTCTTCCTGACTGTTCCCCTTGAACACGCCACCCCAGTGGAACGGCAGGAATACCTCGCCGTCGTTCGGCCGGTCGGTCACGCGTGCCTTCACCAACACCGACCCCCGGTCCGTCGAGGAGACGACGACGAGGTCGCCGCCGTCGACGCCGATTTCCTCGGCCTTCGCGGGCGTAATCTCGGCGTACATGTGGGGTTGGAGGTCGGCCGTGTGGATGTTCGACCGCGTCTCCGAGCCACCACCCTGGTGTTCGACCTGTCGGCCGGTCGTCATGATGGTATCCAGTTCCGGCCCGTCGCTTTCGCCGTGGATGATGTCCATCGCTTCCTGCTGTTCGACGGCGTTGTTCTGGTCGAGTCGGTAGAAGTTCTGCTGTTGGCCGTTGGCCGGCCACTCCTCGACGAGGTCCGGCCGCGGACTCTCAATGGGTTCGCGGTGAACCGGAACCTTGTCGAGGAAGCTCCAGACCACCGCCCGCGCCCGCCCGCGACCGGTCGGGGCGTCGGGCTGGCTGTAGTCGTACTGCTCGTAGAACGACGGGTCGACGTCTTTTGTGCGTTCGAGATACTCGTCGAACGTCACGCTCCCAGTGTCCGGGGAGTCAATCGCCTGTGCGGCGGTGTACACCGACTCTTGGCTGTCGAGTGCGTACTGCTGTGGAATCGTCAGTTCGTCGGATTGGGTCGACTGCGTCGGGTCGATGAGGCTCTGTGGCGGCGTCGTTTTCCAGCCCGGATACTCGGGGACGCCGTGAATCTGTCCGTCGGCGGCCAACTCCCTGTCGCTGGCCCAGTCGGGGACGTAGGGGTCCCTGACCAAACTCAGCGCGTCCGCTTGGCTGTCGTACCTGTCGCCGACGGCGTCGACGGTCTCCTGAAGTGGGTAGTCGGCGTCGGTCGGCATCGCGTCCCACTCCTCCGGCGTCGGCGCTTGGACGCCCCACCGCGTCCGGAAGTCCTGTCCCCCGTCGTTGGGGTTCATATCGTCGTTCCAGATGATGGGCGTCCCTGGATGGCCTTCGCCCCAGCAGGGCCACGGCAGCATCCAGTACTCGCCCTCGACGGGCGTTCCCTCGGCGCCTTTGAGGTCCTCACTGGAGAAGGCGTAGTCGTACTCCAAGTGCTGTTGGAGCCGTTCGGGCGTCTGCCGGTAGCCGATGGTGTTCGTCCCGAGGTTGAACTCCCGAATGACGTTCTCGTATGTCGATTTCCCGTTGTAGATTTCGGGACCTGACCCCCAATCGAAGTGTTCGCCGAAGCCGAGCGCGTCGGCGAGCTCCTGCATGATTCGCAGGTCCGGCCGGGAGTTGTGTGCGGGCTTTGCGACCGGTTCCGACCACTGCACCGACCGGTTCGTGTTCGTCAGCGAGCGGTAGTGCTCGTACTGACTCGACGCCGGCAACAACAGAACCGGCGGGCCGTCCTCGTAGTCCGGAAGGACGCTCGCGACCGACGGGAACACGTCGATGACGACGAGCAAATCGAGGTTCTCCATGCCCTCTTTCATCTGCTCCATCTCGCTGATGGAGTTCGCCGAGTGGCCCCAGAACACCGCGATTTTCACCTGGTCGGGTTGGTAAATCGGCGTCTCCTGATAGCGGTCTTCCTGGTCGAGGGCCCCCTCGAACCAGCGGGCTACCGTGAGCCCGTTTTGGAACATCATCGAGTTCTCGGCGGGTTCCTCGGGACTGTGTCCGGGGTCGTCCCGATTCGCCGGGAGGTCCGCCTCGTCGTTGCCCTCGTACACCGGGTGTTGACGGACGTACTTATCGGGAGGCATCAACTCGAAGCGGTCGTACATGTCCCCAAAGGACGTCGAACCGCTGGTGTAGGGGTTTTTGTCCCAGATTTCGGCCCACCACGACCAGCCGCCGGGCGTGAGGCCGTAATAGCCCGGCAGGATGTGACTCGCCACCGCGAGGTCGGTCGCACCTTGGACGTTGGCGTGGCCACGCATGACCTGCAGGCCGCCGCCGCTTCGGGCGGAACTCCCGGAGGCGAGGCTCAGCGCGGCGTACGAACGGATGTTCTGGGTTCCGTTGTTGTGCTGGGTGCCGCCCATCGCCCACTCGATTTGGACCTGTGGGCGGTTCTCGTGGACGAGTTCGGCGATTAGCTCTATGTCCTCCTCGGCGACCCACGTGATGTCCGACACCGTCTCCTTGTCGTACTGGTCGAGTTCCGCGTCGACGTCCTCCCAGCCCTGGACGCGGTCCGTGAGCATGTTCTGGCCCGTGTCGTCGGCGGTCGGGTCCATCGCCAGCCCGTACTCGTCGCGGAGTTCCTTGATGACGCCCATCATCAACGCCACGTCGGTGCCGGGCCGGAACCGGACGAACTCGTCGGCGTGGGCCGCGGTCTTGGTGAACCGAGGGTCTAAAACGAGTATCGTCCCGCCACGTTTCTGGCCCTCCAAGATGTGCTGCATCGCGATGGGGTGGGCTTCGGCTGGGTTCTGCCCGACGATGATGTTCAAATCGAAGTTCCGGTAGTCCGGAACCGTGTTCGTCATCGCACCGTAGCCCCAGGTGTTCGCCAGTCCTGCAACCGTCGTCGAGTGACAGATGCGCGCCTGATGGTCGATGTTGTTCGTCCCCATGAACGCCGCGAGCTTTCGGATGGCGTAGGACTCCTCGTTGGAATGGTGGGCACTCCCGAGTAACATTACGCTCTCGCGGCTGTGCTCTTCGTCGACGTCGACCGCATCGCTCGGCGATACGTCCGAGTCGGGCCACAGCGCCCGGATGTCGGTGGCGAGGCGGTCGTAGGCGGTGTCCCACGAGAGCTTCTGCCACTCGCCGTCCTCCCGAATCATCGGGTGTTTGAGGCGCTTTTCGGAGTGTTCGGTCTCGTAGATGCCCGCCCCTTTCGAGCAGAGCGAGCCGTTGTTTATCGGGTGGTCTTCCCACGGCTCCATGCCGACGAAGGAATCGCCCTTCCGCTCGCCGTGGAAGCCACAGCCAACCGAACAGTAGTTACAGATGGTCTTTGTCAACTCGCCTTCCGTGTCCTGTCCGTCGACCTCGTCGTCGTTTTGGGCGAGTACCTGCCCGGCCGTACCGCCACCGAGTGCCGCCACTCCTGCCAGCGCGCTCGCCTTCATGAACGACCGCCGGTCGAGGTCGAGGGAGACTGGTTCCGTGCTCATTCCATTAGTTGGCTCTCTGCCTCGTCTTTGCTTGCGATTCCCTAGCACGTTAGGAATCATCCTATATTAAAATACGGGGCTAGCCGTGGACATATTTTTAAACCAGTGGTCAAAAGCCGTGAGTATTCAACCATTTATCGTTTCTTTTCTGAAAGAAACCGTCGCAAGGCATATATCCATGGTAGCATTGAACACACTCGATGAATGTAGGGGCGTTCGTCTGCGGCTGTGGTGGAACGTGTAGTGTCGACTTCGAGGGCGTCCGCGAGGGCGTCCGCGACGTCGACGTCGTCGCGTCCTCGGAGTTGCTCTGTGAGGGCGGCCTCGACGGCGTCGAGCACGTCATCGACGAGTACGACCTCGACCAACTCATCGTGACGGCCCCCGACGACCGGTGTCAAGAGACGTTCCGGAAGGTACTCGACCGGAAGGGGCTGCACCCGAAGGCCGCGGCGTTCGTCGACCACAGGGAACGCAACGCGTGGGTCCACGACGACGCGGCTGCCACCGACAAGACCGCACGCCTGCTCAACGCGACCCACGCCGGTCTACAGGAAGAGGCCGTCTCCCGGACGGTGTCCCGAGAAGCCAGCGACGAGGTCGCCGTCGTCGGCGACGCCGAAGCGGCGGCGGCCCTCGCCGACTCCGCGGACGTGACCCTCGTCGCCGACGGCAAGGAGTTCGCAAACGCGGACATCGACCTCGAAGATGTCGACATCGCTCGCGGGGAGGTCGTCGGCGTCGAGGGGTCGTTCGGCGAGTTCGAACTCACGCTCGAATCGCGAGTCACCGACGCCTGCATCGACTGCATGGAGTGTGTTCGGGAGGGACCCGACAGCGTCACGGCCAGACCCGTACAGATTCCCGCCGACGCCCCCGACGGCGAGTGGACCGACCTGTGTCCCACCGACGCCATCGAGATGGAGGGAACGACCCGGCGAATCGTCGTCGACCAGGTAGTCTACCCCGACGCTGACTCCGACACCCGCGGCGGCCGCGTCGGCTACTACACCGGTCCCGTCGACGCCGCGACGACGGCGGCAATCGAAGCCCACCTTGGCGGTATCGAGAAACCCGCCTTCCTCGACCTCGAGATGGACGTGTGTGCCGCGGGGGAGTCCTCCCAGCAGGGCTGTACCGCCTGTACAGACGCCTGCCCGCACGACGCGGTCCAGCGACCCACCATCGACTCCGTCGAGTTCGACGAGGTGGCCTGTCAGAACTGCGGGGCCTGCACCTCGGCGTGTCCCACGGGTGCGACGAAGCTTCGTGACCCATCCAACCGACGCATCGCCCGCGAAGTCGAGGCGCTTCTCACCGCCGAGAACGACGACGGTGGCTGGCTGTTTGCCCGCGGGACCGACGGCATCGAACGACCAGTCGTCGCCTTCGTCTGCTCGGAGCGGGCCGCCGACCGCCTGCGGGAGTACGGCCGTCAGGCCGCACTCGATGAAGGCGTTTCCTACCCGCCGGTGTTGCCCGCGGAGGTCAACTGTACCGACACGGTCGGCGAGGCCCACGCCCTCCACGCACTGGCCGCCGGCGCCGACGGCGTCGCGGTCGTCGGCTGTGGGGATTCCTGTCTCCACTCCGGCCCCGACCCGAAGGCCGAACTCGTCGAGCGACTGAACCGCGCCTGCTCGGACCTCGGATTGGGCGAGCGCGTAACGTTCCTCGCACCGGGTGCCAATCCCGAGACGTTCTGTGCGGAACTGGAGTCGTTCGTCGACGGCCTCGACGAGTCGCCGGTTCCCACCGGCGAGCACGAGGCGACGGGCACCATCGACGGCGACATCGACCGTCCGTCCTTCGCCTCCCACGCGTGGACCCTCGAATCCGTTCGCGTGCTCCTCGAACACGTCGACCCCGACCGAGAAATCGTTCGTGGGCTGAAGGACTTCGGTCGGATGGAGGTGTCGGACGCCTGCAACCTGACGCCGACGTGTACGAACCTCTGCCCGACCGACGCCATTCAGCGGACCGACGGCGGTGACCTGCTTTTCAACCACGAGCGCTGTGTCAACTGCGGCCTCTGTGAGGAGGGCTGTCCGGAGACGGCGATTACGATGCAGGAGGGCTTGGAACTGTCGCTGTTGCCGGAAAACCGCGAGGAACCGACCGATGGCGTCCCGGAGGAACTCGGGACCGCGTGGACCCGCGTCTACGACGGCGAGATGCAGGAGTGTGTCCGCTGTGGCAAACCGTTTGCCTCCGCCGGCACCATCGAGACGGTTCGTGGGGAAGTCGGCGACGCCGTCGAAGGTATCGCCCCAGACTCTCCACACTCGGTGTTCGAGTACTGTGGTGACTGCCGGACGCACCTGCTGTTCGAACGAGGTGAGAACTGATGGACGATAACCGAATCTACGAGGCCCGACTGGAAGTGATAGATTTCCTCATCGAGGTGTTCTACGACGCCCCGAGCGAGGAGTTCCTCGGACGGCTGTTCTCCGGCGACGTAGCCGTTCCCGACGACGAAATCAACGAGCGAATGGACCGCGGCTTCGAGCGACTCGAGGCGTTCATCGAGGCCAACCGGTCCCGTCCGGTCGAGGCGGTAGCGGACGAACTCCGAACGGAGTACACCCGGCTGTTCGTGGGGCCGCGACCGCCGGCGTTGCCCCACGAGACGTACTTCCGTGAGGACACCGAACTCATCGGTGAGGGTCTCACGACGGTCGAAGCCGCCTACTCGGCGGCCGGGTGGACACCACCGGAGAACTACCCAGAGGAAAACGACCACGTCGCCGTCGAACTCGCGTTCCTCCGGAACCTCGTCGACCGCCAGCGACGCGGCGAGGAGGCCGCCTTCGATTACGAGCGCGTGCTCATCGATGAGCACCTCCAGACGTGGCACGAACCGTTCCTCGAAACTATCGAATCGGAGCTGGATGAGGGCGACGCAGAGACGAACCTCTTTCTCGCTGGCGCGGAGGTACTCGTCGGGTTCGTCGAGTTCGAGGACGAACTCGTCGCCCAGCAGGTTCCTACGTAGCCCCGTAGACGACGAACCCCGACAGTAACGCGAGCACCGCGAGGGCGGCCGCGAGAGGTGCACCAGCCGCAATCGTCCGTTCCATCAGGAAATAGCTACTCCAGACGCCGCGCCACTCGGCGAACAGCGAGACGACGCCGACGCCGGCGACCACCGCAAGCAGGGCGCCGACCGCGGCCGTCAGCGCCGCGGTACTCATCTCACCCATCGTACCACCGCCCGACGACGAGGATGCCGAACAGCGGAACGAGCGCCGTGAGCAGATAGCTCACCAGCGTCGACATGTATCTGATGGTCGATTCGAGGTGGATAGACCAGTGCCACGTTCCCTTCAGCCCGGCGATGATGGCGACGGTACCGACGACCAGAAGCGACAGTCCGATGAGCGCCGCGACTACGTAGACGGCCGCGCGAACGTAGCTCAAAACACGGTCGGCGCCGAAGTCGGTCGGCGCGTCGGAGTCCGTTTCGACGGCCATCTTCAACACCAGTGTTCCCTGTAGGCGTCGTAGGCGACGACGGCGACGGCGACGAACCCGAGACCGAGAACGACGAAGGAGGTCAACGACGCCTGTGGTGTCGTTCCAAGATGTGCGATACCATGGACCATGGTCATAGTTGTGAATCGCCAGTCTAAACCCTTGTGGACCCAATCGATTCTGTCACGAATGAAAATCGAACAGTTCATCGAGCCGCGAAAAACGCTTTTGACTGTTCAGACGTACTCCAGCGCATGCCATCGCGACGCGGCCTCCTCGGACGGCTGGTGGCGCTCGGTGCCGCGACGATTCCGGGGTGTTCGGCGGTGCTTTCGCGGCGCCGTAACTCGCCGGTGTCGCTCCCGCCGAACCCCCACGAGGTGCCCGACCGCCAGCACGCGTGGGACGCCGTGTTGCACACCGACGAACATGACAACCGCCAGCCCCCGCGTCACCACCGGGTGCTCCTGTTGGAGTTGGATGCCGAGCCGTCAGTCGAGGCAGCCGACACCGTCGAGACGGCGATGCGAGAGGTGGAAGCCACCTACGAGTGGTCGCCGGAAGGACTCCTCCACGCGCTGGCGTGGGGGACCGACTACTTCGAGCGAATCGGCGAGTTGAGCGCCTCGCCTATTCGCAAGCCGGAGGTGCTGTCCCGAACCGACGACCCCGACCTCCTCTCCTACGACGCGGCCCTCGTCCTCGCCGCCGACGTGCCCTCACATCTGGTCCGCACGGAGACGGCGCTGTTCTCGGAGTCCGACTCCCTCGAAGGACGTGACCTCGACGCCCGACTCGGCGAGGTGTTCTCGATTGCCGGCCGTCGAACCGGGTTCCACGGGGCGGGCCTTCCAGCAGAACACACCGACGCCGAAGGCGTCCCGAACGACATTCCCCAGGACGCACCCATGTTCACCGGCTTTATGTCGATGCGCCGGGGCACACAGCCGAGCGAGGACCGCGTTACCATCGACGACGGAGCCCTCGACGACAGCCGCTTCGACGGCGGCACGACGATGCATCTCTCGCATCTCTCGGAGTCACTCGACGACTGGTGGGCGATGGCCGACGAAGAGCGCGTCGCTCGGATGTTCTCACCCGACTTCTCCCCCTCGGACATCGACACGCTGACCGACACCGTACCGTTTGCCGACAGCGCCTTCGACCACGCCGCGGAGTTCGGCGTCGTCGGCCACCACGAGAAGGTGGCTCGGGCGCGCGAGGATGGCAAACCGGTCATCCTGCGTCGGGACTTCAACACCACGGACGGCGGCCGAGCGGGCGTCCACTTCCTGTCGTTTCAGGCGTCCCTCGACGACTTCGTCGCCACGCGGAAGGCGATGAACGGGTGGTTCCTGCGCAACGAGCACGAACAAGTGACCGACAGGAAGAACAACGGTCTGCTGAACTTCATCGAGGTGGAGTCGCGGGCGAACTTCTACGTGTCGCCGCGTTCCGACCGAGCGTTTCCGGCGTTCTCGCCGTAGCTCTTACTCTTCGAGGGAAACGTCGCCGTCGACTTCGCCGGTTGGGAGTTCGTTCGGCCAGACCCCGTGGTCCCACACCTCGAAGCCGTCGAACGTCTCGGTTGCGCCTTTGGGACGCCATTCGCCGTCCTTGTGTGCCATACCGTGACATACTCCCGAGACGGTATTAAGTTTTGTGCGGTGTCCTGTCAAGGGCTACCCGGTCGGCGGTGCGTTGGACGGTCGGTCGGCCTCGTCGAGGAACACCCGCGCGAACAGGTCGACGTACATCGCGAGTACGTCCGAGGCCTCGATGTCGGCCGAGGCGGCCTGCGTTTCGAGGAACGCCGCCAACTCGTCGGTCGGTTCGTGGTGGACGGTTCTACCCTCGAGTTCGAACGTCACCTCGTGGGCTCCGGAGACGAGGTGTTCGACCTCTAACAGCGCCTGTTCGACCTTGGTCTCGAGTGCGTCGTCGATGTCCTCCAGACGCGCCTCACCCCACTGCTCGGCGGCGTCGTACAGCCGGTCGCTGACCTCGAAGGATATCAAAACGACGCTCCCTCCTCGGCTTCGAAGGCGGTCGTCCAGACGGTTTCCTCCTCACACACCGGACACTGCTGGCGGAGTTCCGACCGCTCCATCCGGGCGAAGTTGCCCATCTGTCCGCAGTCGGTGCACTCGAAGTACGTCATTCGGGTGGCCAACTCTCCGGCGACGGCTCTTCTTCGCCCAGTTCGCCGAACAGGACGACGAGCAACGCGAGGAAGGCCGCGAGGACGACCAACCCGACGACCCCACTGGGGGCAGACCGGCCGATGTAGTCCATCGACGCCCACTGTATCGACCCGAACACCTCGAACCAGACGACGACCGACCAAATCGCGACTGCGAGCGCCGCGAACGTTATCCACCGCGTCCGTTGAAGCGCAGTTCTGAGACCCATGGTAACTTACCACACGACTGTTGTGGTGCCGAGGATGAAAAGGTTACTCCACCTGCCACTCTGCTTTCTCCGCGGCGTCCTCCAGCGGGAGGAACTCCCAGCCATCCGGTGTCCACCCCGCCTCCTCGGGGACGCCGACGAGGACGAACCGCTCGGCGTAGAACATCGAGTGGCGGTTGATTTCCGCGAGGCGTTCGGTGGGACCGGTGCCGCTTCCGCTGAAGAAATCCACGTCTATGGTGTGCTCTCGCTGGAATCGGTTGATGACGTGGGCCGGTACGTCGCCGACCAACCCGAGCCAGTCGGCCCACTCTGCCGCGTCCGCGAAGACGTAGGCGGGATTTTCCAGCCGTTTTGCGGCTTCGTAGGTGAGCGCGAGCGTCATGTCGTCGGCGTCCCCGCCGTGTGGACCGGACGCCTGCTGGCTGTCGGCCTCCGACGCCTCCGGTTGCGCGGCTTCGGGGTCCGCACTCCGGCCGGCACCGCCCCCGGAACCGCCGCCTTCGACGGGAATACCTGCCGGCCTGTCTTTGTTCTCGTGGGGGACGTGGGGGACCGCACCGGAGCCACCGTCTTCGTCGGTGGTGCTTCCACCCCCTGGGTCCGCGTTCCGAGCGGCCCTTGTTTCGGCTTCCGGGGAGTCGGATTGCTCCGGCTGCGATTGGTCGGCATCATCGCGCCAGAGCCAGTCACCGTCGTTTCCGGTCTCCGATTCGGATTCGGTCTCGATGTCGTCGAGATCGATTTCGTCAGTCATCGTCGAGTGTCAGGGAGTTCGACGCCACGGGCGTCTCCTCGTCGACCGCTTCGAGCAGGTCCAGCCGGTCAAGCGTCTCTTGGGCCGGGATGCCGGCTTCGCTCCAGCCGCGGGCCGCGTAGTAGCGGTCGAGCGTCGCCTCGAACTCGACCGACAACTCCTCGGGGTCGACGACGGCAGGGAGCGCGTCGTCGGCTCGGTCGAACCCCTCCCGGACGTTGAACAGCCGAACGAGGTTCCAGATGCGCTCGCCGGTCCGGCCGAGGTCGTCGTAGGGGGCGCCGACGGCGTCGAGCCACTCGGCGCCGTCGTCGGCCAGTACCTCGCCGACGAAGTCGTCGGCGACGAGCGACCACCGCACCGAGCGGGTGTCCTGTGCGGCGGCGACCGACCGGACCGCTCGGTCGGGGCTCCACGGCCCGTCGAACGCCTCTTCCTCGACCGGGCGGGCCCGGCGGTGACACCCACCTCGGTCGCTCGTCGCGTAGGCCAGTGCCATGCTCGCGGCGCCGCGGGGGTCGTATGCTGGAAGTTCCATCTCCTTGACCGTCGGCACCAACTCGCCGCCACCGTACTCCCGAGCCGCGGCGTCGACGCCGTCTGCCAGGGCGTCACCGAGCGGCGTCGAACGGGTCGCCACGGCTTCCAGTAGCTCTCGGGCGCCCGCCGCATCGCCGAAACGAACGTTGGCCTCTACCAACCCCGCCTCGCTGGCGCGGGCCGCCCACGCCACCGCATTGCCCGCGGAAATGAGGTCGAGCCCGAGCCGGTTACAGCGCTCGCCCAACTCGGCGACGGCGTCGAAATCGTCCAACGCGAGGCCGGCACCGAGCGTCATGGCGGTCGCACCTCGTGGCACCGAGTCGCCGGCCTCAGTCTTGATGCGAAAGCCGCCCGGAATCGGTCCGTCATGCTCCCGCTCGATTGTGCGTGCCCGGACGGCACCGACGCCGACGCTTTCGGCGCTGTCGAACCCGCGCTCGGTCCACCCGCGCGCAGCGAGCACGCCGGTTTCGTCGGCGAACTCCACCGTCTCGACGGTGCCAGAGGCGGCTTGCCACTTGCCGGTATCGTCGCGCCGATACCGCTCGGCGTAGCGCCGACGGAGGTCCGAAAACCCCTCCGGAGAGTCACCCCGGGCGACGACCGCCTTCAGCGATTTCGAGCCCATCACCGCGCCGGCACCGCCGCGCCCGGCGTGGTGTTCGGCGCCGTCGGAGGCTATCGTCGCGTACGCCACCTCGGCCTCTCCGGCGGGGCCGATACATGCCACCGCGCCGTCGTGGGCCTCGGCCGTCTCGGCGGCGTCGAGGCCCGCAGTCTCTGCTGGCTCGATGCGTGCGTCACCGTCTTCGACGACGAGGCGGACGAACTCCTCGGCCGCACCGGTCACGAGAACGCCGAGGTGGTCACCGAGCGCACCGGCGAGCGTCGTCGGGAACGAACCACCGGCATAGGAGTCGAGGAACGTCCCCGTCAGCGGCGATTTCGTCACCGCGGCGTAGCGGTCCTCGCCGGGGAGGAGCCCCGAAACCGGACCCAGCATGAACAGCAAGGCGTTGTCGGGCCCCAGCGGGTCCACGCCCGGAGACAGTTCCTCGTAGAGATACCGAGCGCCCAGTCCCTTCCCGCCGACGTACTTCCGTCGCCACGCCTCCGGAACGCGTTCGCTCTCGACGGTGCCCGAAGAGAGGTCCACGCGCAACAGCCGATTCGGGGCAGGGCGTGCCATCTGCTAGCACGTAGACGGAGACGAGGTTAAGTTTTCCGCCGGTCGCCGCTCTTGATTTTCTACCGCCACGGGTCGATAGTCATCGATGGCACAGTCGGTGCTGGTGGACCGAATCAGTCTGAAGAAACGAAAACGCGGACCGTCGCGATGACGCCGTTACTCGTACAGCCAGGCTTCGTCGTTGCGCTCGTAATCAATGAGTTCCTCGTCGTCGAAGAACAGCTCGATTTCGCGCTCGGCGGAGCCGGGTTCGGTGTCCGAACCGTGGATGACGTTCCGACCCAAATCGATGCCGTAGTCGCCGCGGATGCTGCCCGGCGGCGATTCGGCGGGGTCGGTCTCGCCCATCATGTTCCGAACCTGGGCGACCGCGTCCTGTCCCTCCCACACCATCGCGAAGACGGGGCCGGAGGTGATGAACTCGACGAGACCCTCGAAGAACGGCTCCTCGGAGAGGTCCGCGTAGTGTTCGCGGGCGTGGTCGTCGCTCAACTGCATGAACTTGCCCGCGACCATCTTGAGTCCGCGGTCCTCGAAGCGAGAGACGATTTCGCCGATGAGTCCGCGGTGGACGCCGTCGGGCTTGACCATGACGAACGTGCGCTCGTGGTCGCTCATCTACGCTTCAGCCTCCTCTTCGTCGGCTTCTTCGTCGCTAGAGGCGTCCTCAGCCTCGTCGGCCTCGTCAGTTTCCGCCGACTCCTCGTCGGCTGCCGATTCGCTCTCGGCGGCTTCGAGGTCGGGGGTCGTTGCCTCGGTGTCCTCCTCGGGTTCCGCGTCCGGTTCGGCTTCGGGTTCGGCCTCCGCCGCTTGTCCCTCCGCGCGTGCCGTCTCGGTCCACTCGAGGTCTCGCGGTTCGCGGCCGAGGTCGGCGTTCTTTTCGCACTTTCCGGAACAGTAGTGCGTGACCGAACCGTCGACGCGGACGAACATGGTTCCCGAACCGGGTTCGATGTCCGCACCGCAGTAGTCACATTCTCGGGTCTGTGGCATTGGTTACTGGCCTCCGATGGAGTCGGCTTCACGAGCCGTCTCGCGAAGCTGTAGGATGTCGCCGACACGCACCGGTCCGAGGACGTTCCGAGCGATGATTCGGCCCTGGTTTTCGCCCTCCTGAATCCGGCACTTGACCTGCATGGCTTCACCGTGCATGCCGGTTTTGCCGACGACTTCGATTACTTCGGCAGGGGTTGCGCCGTCCCCTTCGTTTTCAGCACTCATCTTCGGTCACCTACCGGAGTTCCTCGACTTTCTCGGCGATGTCTTCGACGTCACCTTCGGCGTCGCCGGCATCGACGATGGCGGCGGCGGCACTGCCGACTTCCAGACCCGCCGCGTGGCCGACATCGTCCTGCGTGCCGACGAAAACGTAGGGAATCTCCTTTTCGGCGGAGAGTTCGGGGAGGTGCATGACGACCTCCTCGGGGCTGACGTCCTCGGCGACGAAGACGAGTTGGGCGTTCCCGCGCTCGACTGCCTTGGTGGTCTCGTTCGTTCCTTTCTTTACCGAACCTGTGTCCCGGGCGACCTCGAGGGCCTCAAGGGCGTCCTCTTCGAGGTCTGCCGGCACGTCGAAATCTACGTACACTGACATTGTTTGTATTGGCTCCTCCCACGCGCAGGCTCGCGCTCCCCCGCCGTCGAACCGAGTCATCCCGAGTCGGGACGCGGTTCTCGCACCCGCAACGGGCGCGCTTGTCCTTGTCCGGCTAGGAGCATCACAACCCCGCGTAGGCTGTACACTCCCGTACTGCATCACCGCATAAAAGCGCTTATGAACTCACTCGGGCGTGCGAACAGGACGCAGACCGCCCGTTCCGGAGCGGCTGTCAATCGCTCTCTCCACCTTCGACACAGAAGTTGGGAGAACAATATTTTTGAAATCGTAAAATATCCTTTCTTCAATAGAAAGGCTTTAAGGAGGATGCGTCCCAATTTGTAGGTACCCATGAGCACCCAAGAGACAGTTCGTCGTCAGGCAGGAAGCGTCGAAGAGACCGCACTCCGCATCGAACCGGAGAAGGCCGAACAACTCGTCGACGCGCTGAACACCGACCTCGCGGCGACGTACGTGCTGTATCACCAAACCAAGAAACACCACTGGAACGTCGAGGGCGCGGAGTTCCTCGACGTACACGAGTACCTCGGCGAAGTCGCCGAAGACCTCGAAGCGGGCGCCGACGAACTGGCCGAACGCGCACAGGCCATCGGTGGCGTTCCGCTGGCCAGCGGTGGGACCTTCGAAGAGCACGCACCCATCGAGCCCGAAGGTGAGGACGTCTACGACATCCGGACTTCACTGGAAAACGACATCGAGGCCTTCGGCATCATCATCGAGTCCCTCCGCGACCACATCGAATTGGCCAACGACCTCGGTGATTACACGACCGAGGAACTGCTCCGCGATATCTTAGAGGACGTAGAGGAGCACGCCCACCACCTCGAACACTACCTCGAAGACGACACGCTGGTCGTCGCGTCGGCGACGAAGTAACTCGGCCGCCGAACTATCGTTCTATGTCGACGGTGTAGTCGGTCGCTATCCAGCCATCGTTGTTTTCCGGTTCGATGAAAACCGTCCGGTCGGGTGAGGTACAGTGTGCCTTGAGTCCGACCGGCGAGTCCTCGTCGTCGGAGGTAACTGCCATTACCGACTCTCGTTGCCCAGGTGGGTAAAATGTTTTGGTCGACCTAAATCTAGACCCACTCCGTCTTCGGTTCCTCCGAACTCAACTGCCAGCGCTGGTACGTGGCGTCGCCCTGACGACGTACCTCGACGACCAAATCGACGGCATCGAACAGTATCGACGGCACCGCTTTCGGCATCGCCGGGAGGTGGAAGTGGACCACAGCATCCGTCTCGCGGGCAGTCGAGCGAATCGCTTCGAGTGCGTCGGCGAGTCGTCGGTCCGCCCCCGAGTCGACGAACGGCCGAAGCGAGTCGAAACACACCCGCAACGACGACGCTTCTCCGGCGGCATCGCGCATCTCGACCCGGAGGTCCTCGCTGACCGACTCGATGTCGACGCTCGTCGACGACTGCCCCCTCGCAGTCCGACTCGCCGACGCACTCCGCGTCGGAATCGTCCGCTCGATGACTCTATCGACGGTGTTGTCACCCGAGGCGGAGCGCTCGGTCCGGACGGCGATTTCCTCGGCGTCGCCGTCAAGGAAGCGTCGACAGATGTCGGTGTGGGACACTTCGGAGGGCCCCACGACGAGCACCGAACCGCCTCGCTGTTTCACCGCCGAGAGCGTCTCTGCGACGGCGGCGTCGAACGGCGGGGGCGATTCGAATTTCATTGACTAATCCTTTGATAAAAAGTCCGCGAGCGGCATAAACGTTCGGACGGGTTCGGCCGACATAGCCCTCGGGAGCGTACCCCATATGCGTCCTGAATCGACAGCCACCCCCGAGGTTTTGGTCGTCGGCCACCGACACACGCGTATGAACGACCGTGAACGGGAGCTCACAGCCGCCACGGAGGACCTCACTGACACGCTCGAGGCGCTTCGGGAGGAACTACAGTCGCCGCCGCGCGGCCCGGGGGGCCTCCCCCGACCGCCGACGCCCGGGGAACTGTTCCGGTTCACCGAACAGTACACTATTCCGGCGCTGATTTCGCTGCTGGAGACGAGCATTCGCGTTCTCGAGTTGCTCGGCGGCGCCATCAGGCTGGCCGAAGGACGAGCCTTCGACGACTCGAACGAACGCACCGACCACCTCGCCGAGGTGAGTCGGTCGACGCTTCGAAAACTCGACGACGCACTCGCGGAGGTTCAAAACGCCGCTGCGGGTGGCCAGCCCGACGACCCCGAGGTTCGGCGATTACTCGGGGAAGCCCGTTCGCTCCGCGAAGAGGTCGACGACCGACTGGCGGCGGCGACCGACCGACCCGAATCGGACCGTAAACGCGTCGACGACAGCGTCGGCATCACCGTTCGGGACGCGTCAGAAGACGACGCCGTCGGCATCGACGTGGACGCGGAACTGGAATCGATAAAACGAGAAGTCGACGGCGAGGAAAGCGACGAGTCGACTGACGGGGGCGACGGTCAGACGGGTTCGAACCGGTAGCCGTCCCACGCTTGGCTGTCCGGTTCGCGGATGCCGGTCTCGGGGTCGCGTAGCTCCTCGCAGTAGACGGGTTCGACTTCGTCGCCGATGTCGACATCGCCGGTCGTGAGTTGTCCGAGCGCACGCACGGGCGTGCCTTCGATATCGAACTCCACGATTGCGAGGTGGTTCGGTTCGCGGACGCCCGGCGGCGTCGCGTTTGATGTCGTCCACGTCACGACTTCGGCGGTGTACTCCGAGAGGTCGACGGTGTCGACCGGTTCGCTGCCGTCCGGGCCGATGGGGTGTCCCGGATACGTTATCGAGCCATCCTCGTAGCGGTAGGCTTCCATCGTCATCGTCGGCCCTCCATAATCGCGGTGGTGACACAGTTTCCGAAGCCACCGACGTTGCAGGCCAGCCCCACGTCGGCGTCGACCTGCCGGTCGCCGGCCGAACCGGTGACCTGTTTGTATATCTCGTACCCCTGTGCGACGCCGGAGGCGCCGAGCGGGTGGCCCTTCGATTTCAGACCACCGGAGGTGTTGATGGGTAATTCCCCGTCCAGTTCGGTCGTCCCGTGGTCCATCTCTTTCCACGCCTCTCCTTTGGGCGCGAAATCGAGACCCTCCATCTGGAGGAACTCGAGGATGGTGAACATGTCGTGGAGTTCCGCCACGTCGATGTCGTCGGGGCCGACTCCGGCCATCTCGTAGGCTTCTCGACCGGATTCGACGACGGCGCCCATCGTCGTCGGGTCGGCGCGCTCGTGGACGACGTGGGTGTCGGTCGCGCCGCCGATGCCGGAGACGACGGCGTACTCGTCGGTGTACTCGCTGGCCTTCTCTACGGGACAGAACAGAAGCGCCGCCGACCCGTCCGTGATTGGACAGAAATCGTACAGTCGCAGCGGGTCGGCGACTATCGGGGACCCCATGGCCGTCTCGACGTCGATTTCCTTCTGGAACTGCGCGTGTGGATTCCGGGCGCCGTTGGCGTGGTTCTTCACCGCCACCTTCGCGAGGCTCTCTCTGGGCGCGTCGAACTGCGAGAGGTACAGTCGGGCCGTGAGCCCGGCGAAAGATGGCAGCGTCACGCCGTGTTTGTACTCGACTGGGTGGGTGAGCGAGGCGATAACGTCGGTCGCTTCGCCGGTCGTGCGGTGGGTCATCTTCTCGCCGCCGACGAGCAGCGTCATGTCGCTGGCCCCGCTGGCGATGGACTGCCAGGCGGCGTAGATGCCGGCGCCACCCGATGACGAGGTCTGGTCGATACGTGCCGTGTACGCTGGAACGGCCGCGAGGTCATGAGCGAGGGCGTTCGGGACGCCGGTCTGTCCCTCGAACTCGCCGCTGGCCATGTTCGAGACATAGAGGTGTTCGACCGCGTCGGGTGCGACACCCGCGTCGTCGAGGCAGGCTTCGCCCGCCTCGGCGAGCAGTTCACGCACCCACGTCTCGCGCTGTCCGAACTTCGTCATCGAGGCGCCGATGACAGCAACGTCGGGCATGGTTCCGACTCACGGCGGAACTGCCCTAAGCGTTCGGGAGCGAAAACGCCGACGCGAACGTCGGTTGACGACCTACCACTCCATGCCGCCGTTGACGGCGAGGATTTGGCCGGTCATGTAGCCGGCGTCCTCGCTGGCGACGAAGCGGACGATGCCCGCCACGTCCTCCGGTGTCGCAAACCGGTCGAGGGGGACCCGCTGGAGGATTTTCTCCTGGACCCGTTCGGGAACCGTCTCTAACATGTCCGTCTTCACGAATCCGGGGGCGACGCAGTTCGCCGTCGACCCAGTGGACGCCAACTCGAGCGCGAGCGTCCGGGTGAAGCCGAACAATCCTGACTTCGTCGTCGCGTAGTTCGCCTGCCCGTAGTTGCCCTGCTGGCCAACCACCGACGAAATGTTGATGAGGCGGCCGTCCTCCGCCGACTTGATGTCATCGAAGTAAGCGTTCGTCGCGTTGAACACCCCACCGAGGTTCACCTCCACGACCCGTTTCCAATCCTCCCGACTCATGTTCTCGAACTTCTTGTCGACGGTGACGCCGGCGTTGTTCACGAGGATATCCGCCGGTCCGAACGCCTCCCGTGTTGTCTCGGCCATCGCCTCGATTTCGGCTTCGTCGGCCACATCGGCTTGTACCGGCAGCGCAGCGCCACCCGAGTCCTCGATAGCCTCGGCAACCTCGTGTGCCTCCCCCTCGGAAGAGCGGTAGTTGACGACAACGTTCGCGCCGTAGTCACCGAACTCCTCGGCAATTGCCCGCCCGATACCCCGCGATGCGCCCGTGACGACGCAGGTTCGGTTTTCGAGTGTCATGGCTTCGAATTGTCCCCAGTAGTTTATCGTTACAGCCTCTATTACACGGCTTCTTCAATACAAACACTACCACGGATTCGTATAACGGTTACCCTACGAGACATTATACACCACCCAAAGGTACCCAAGGCTGCCAAGAGGTTCCGTATCGGAACATGTGGTTTATCCGTATCGCCTCGTGCGATACAAAGTGGTTTTCACCCAACACTTAGTACGGTCAGAGCGGAAAGTATTTTTGGCTTGCCTAAACAATACGATGTAATGAGTCCATACGCGCCGATGACGAGGGGAGGTGTCTCCGATGTCTAGCGGAACGGCGGAGTTCACGGGCGGCGCGGCAGACGTCACCACCGACCTATCGAGGGAACGCCCCACGGTGCTCGAACTCGATGGAGTTCGGAAGTCCTACAGCGGAACCCAGGTGATTCACGACCTCTCGCTTACGGTTCGGGAGGGAGAACTGCTCACCCTCTTGGGGCCATCCGGCTGTGGAAAGACGACGACGCTCCGGCTTATCGCCGGTCTCGAACGCCCCGACGGCGGGGCCGTCCGACTCGATGGGGCTACCGTCTCCGGAGAGCGGTTCGTCGCTCCGGAGGACCGAGACGTCGGCGTGGTCTTCCAGGAGTTCGCGCTGTTTCCGCACCTGAACGCCCGCGAAAACATCGCCTTCGGAATACAGGACCGCTCCGAGACGGAACGCGAGCAGCGCATCGACGAACTGCTGGAACTCGTCGGACTAACCGAACACGGCGAAAAAACGCCCGAAGAGCTCTCCGGCGGCCAACAGCAGCGCGTTGCCCTGGCTCGGTCGCTGGCACCCGAGCCGAGTCTCCTCCTTCTGGACGAGCCGTTCTCGAATCTCGACGTCGACCTCCGCGTCGAGATGCGCGAAGAGGTCCGGGAAATCCTCAAGGAGGCCGGCGTCACGGCAATCTCCGTCACACACGACCAAGAGGAGGCGATGTCCATCTCCGACCGCGTCGCCGTGATGAGCGAAGGCGGGCTCGAACAGGTCGGAACCCCCGAAAAGGTGTTCCAACAGCCCCGCTCGCGATTCGTAGCTGGGTTCCTCGGCCACGCGTCGTTCGTCTCCGGGCGCGTGCGCGAGGACTGTGTCGACACCGGCGTCGGCTGTATCCCCTTCGAGCAGGTCAACGGCCTCACCGAGGAGTACGTCGGCTCCGATATCGACCTCATGGTCCGGCCGGACGACGTTCGCTCACGCGGTGCGGAACCCGGAGCGGCCAACGGCGAAGTGGTCCACCGCCGATATCTCGGCCCGACAGTGCTGTACCGGGTGGAACTCGACTCCGGTGACGTCGTCGGCTGTATGCACAACCACGCCGACGAGGTGTCGCTGGACGACCCCGTCTTCGTCAGCCTCGACGCCGACCACGAACTCGCGTGGTTCCCCCGTGGAGAGCGGAAGATGGCCGACGGCGGAACCGTCGAAGAGTAACCTACCAGTTTTCGAAGTCGGACGAACCTGTCGATAATAGTTTCTCCGAGACCGAGCCCCACCGACACTACCGGAGGTCGGCGACAAACGGTTCGATTTCTTCGTCGTCACGAGTGTACGGCGTTGCGTGGTCGGTCTTCGGTGGACGGTCGAACGGTGGTGATAGCTCGCACCCGGACCCGTCAGTTCGGACTGTTTCGTCGGTCGAGCGGTCGGGTGTGTACGGAACGAGTGGTGCGTCGTCGGTGTCAGGTGACTGCATGGTTTGTGGTGTGTAGACGGTCGAGTGGCGATGCAACTCTCGAAGAAGCAGGATTACGTGGGTACGGGTTTGGGGTGCATCGCGTATCCCACCGTTCGAGAGTATACATAATAAATGTTCATGATAATTGTGCTTTGCCGCGGGCGGAGCCGAACACTCAATTCCCTCGAAGGGCGAAAGTCATCCATGAGTTTGACCCTCGCCTTCGAGCTTTCGGTGCTCCGTTGCCTCGCTGACCCCGAGGGAGCCGTCCGCGAAGCGCGCCAATGGAGCGAACACGTCGGCGTCGTTACCGACCGGCCGCCGCACGTCCTGACGAAGTTCACTCGCGATAACCACATCCGAAACGACTTCGAACCCGCCGTCGAGTCGGCTGACGAGACGCTCGAACATCTGCTGGCGCACTTCGACACCGACAGGTTCGTCTTCGTAGCCGAGTCGGGAACCGACGCACCGGACGGGTGGGAACTCCAGTCGACGACCGACGCCGCCGACCGTGCTGGCTGGGAACTCGCCGACGAAACACCGTCGACGCCACCGCAGTCGAGCACACACGAACGCGACGACTGGCCGTAACGCCAACAGTGTGCCCGAAAACCGACATCGAATGAGTGCATCGATGAGAGAACGTTGTGTATAGCATCATACGATTTATGAGTTTGCCACAGCACAGTTAGAGATGGCAATAACCCACTATCCAACCACTGAAGATACGAAAACGGGACTCGAACACCCATTACGAGCCCAAGGGCCTCAACCGACAGAGCTACTCAGAAGACCCATACGACCCACCACCAGGCAGAACCACAACGACACGAACACGCCATACAGCAGCTCGTGTGGCCCAAAGATACCAAAGAGTCGGAGGAGGCCACGAATTAGAAACACACCCGACAACACCACCGACTCAGTTTCCGATGCTCGTCAAAGGTTCGAGTAACGCGCGCCCGACCACACTCCGAGGTGTAGCACTCGAAACGAGTCACGCCGAGAAACCACCACATATCCTGTCTCCCAGAACACCACAAATTTAGAATCAGTTATCGTCTTTTCTAAACCGGACCGGTAATATCTAAATCAGATTAGCTGATAAGCGCCCACAACACCATCGGATTGGAGCTCACATTCATTGATAAAGACCCTTATCGGCGTGTCTGACGTACTTTGATGTGGGAGGGGTTCGTGACTCCGCTATGAGCAGCGAGGGCGAACGCGTCTCGGTGCAGACCTACGTGTCGTCGACCCAACGAGAGCGTTGGCGTGAGGAAGCCGACGAACTCGACATGAGTCAGGCCGAGTACGTTCGAACGATGATTCAGGCCGGCCGACGGAGCTTCGATTTAAATACGCAAGCGAGTTCTTTAAGTAGTGATTCGAGCAACTCCGTCGAAGCCCGTTCTCCGGACGCTACCCCTGGGGGAGAGGGCTTGAAAGACCGTGTTCTCGAGGTGCTTCGCGCCGAAGAGTTCGCTGACTGGGAGTTGTTGCTCGCCGGCGTCACCGACGACATAGAAGAGCGACTCGAAGAGACGCTCGACGAGCTTCAGTCGGAGGACCGAATTCGATACAGTGGTCGCCACGGCGGATACACGGTGGTGGACGATGGGCGTTGACGACCGCAGTGGAACGACGACACCGGAGGACCCCGTCGCGTACTTTCTCCAGGACATGACCTTCCACGGCCGGACCGACCGGACGAAGGCGGCCTACAAGCGCGTCTTGCGGGATTTCGAGTCGTTCGTCGCCGACGAACGGGGGACGACGCTTCCGACCGCGACACAGCGGGAGTGTATGGCGTGGGTCCACTCGCTTCGGGGCGAACACGCCGACAGCACCGTGGCGTCGTACGCCTCCTACGTCCACCGGTTTTACGCCTACATGACGCAGGTCGGCGCCTTCGATTCGAACCCGATGGCGCTTGTCACCGAGGAGATGGACGAATCAATCGACACAGACCCCGCCCGCCGGGAAATATCCATCCCCCAGATGCGGTCGTTCTTCGCGGACATCTGCCATCCCTACGAGCGCGCACTCGTCGGCACGCTTCTGAAGACCGGAATCCGAGTTGGGGAGTGCTGCAATCTCGATTTACGCGACGTACACCTCGACGATTCGGAGGTTCAGACGGCCTACCAAATCGAACATCGCGGCGCGTTAGACGGCCGTCCGGACTCCCTATACATCGCCAGCGACCCCGCGAAAGGGGAAGTCTACAACGGCGAGGAACGGACGGCATCGAACAAACGGAAGCGAGACACCGTCGTTCCGGTCGACGGGGAATTAAAGCGCCTCCTGAAGGCGTGGCTGGCGATTCGGCCGGACACACAGTCGTCGGGGGAGCCGCTTTTCTGTTCGACGAGCGAGTGGGGAAAGCGGGCGACGCCGTCGATGGTCCGGACTATCGTGGCCGAACAGGCCGGTAAACGCGGCTGGTATCGGGAGGGTGGCGACGCCTCGGAGAACGTCACGCCACACTACTTTCGGCACTTCTTCACCACGCATCTTCGCGATAGAACCGGCGACAGAGGCGTCGTAAAGTACCTCCGGGGTGACGTGGCCACGGATATCATCGACACTTACACCCACAACTGGGGCGACCGCGTCCGAGAGGTGTACGAAGCCAACGTCTACGACCTCCTGTAGTCGTTTTTCCTCGTAGACCTCGAATTTTGACCAGTGTAAACGACAAAATTGTGTCCGATACCGAATCTATAAATCGTATAATGCTATATAAAATTGGTTCAGACTTCCACACGCGGTACTCCCCCAAACCAGGCCGTTTAGTGACTGAACACAGGATTCGTCGATATAGAACGCCCGGTCGACAAATCAACCACCTCGGAACAAATCGAACTCGGTCGTGAGGCCGCAACGACCACATCGGTAACGACACTGCGCCGAATCTCTAATCGAGCAATCCCTCAAGCAGTCGCTTCGCGAGAGCTTTGTCGAGCGGGTCGTTGGCATTGCCACAGTGTGGCGACTGAACACAGCCCGGACAGCCATCCTCACAGGGACAGCCCGCAATCATCTTCCGAGTCGTTTCCAACAGTTCGCCAATGTCCTCGTAGCCAGTTTTCGCCAGGGCGACCCCGCCGGGGTAGCCGTCGTAGACGAATATCGTCGGCGCGTCGGTCCGTGGATGCAGCGGCGTCGACAACCCGCCCACGTCTCGACGGTCACACAGCACCGTCGTCGGAAACATCGATATCATCGCGTGTTCGGCGGCGTGGATGCCACCCGGGAGGTCACCACCCTCGACGAGTGCCGTCTCGAGGTCCGGCGGTACCGCGAAGTACAACGCCTGCGTCCGGAGGCTCGTCTCCGGGAGGTCGAGCTCCTCACTCCCCATCGGTTCGCCACTCGAAGCGTCGAAGCGCTGAAAGCCGGTTATCTGCTTGCGCATCTCCACCTCGGCGAACCGGACGGTCACGTCATCGCGTGCGGTAAGCGTCCGTTCGTCGATGTCTCGCTCGACGGTAATGGCCTTCTCGTGGAGCACGCGCGTGAAGTAATCGGCCCACGTCGGCTGGAGCTGCGCCACGTTCGCCCGCAAATCCAGGTCGGTTACTTCGTAACTGCGACCCTGATGGTGGTAGATGGCTCCGGGGTGTGCGTCCCGGAGTGCGTCGTCGAAGGCCAACTCGGCTAACGTCTCGCCATCGGAGCCACGCAGTTGCACCTGCCGGTCGTCGATGGCCCGGAGACTGGTGTCGTATTGGGGGCTGGAGCCGTCGTTCAGCCACCGGACGCCCTCACTCGTCTCGCGGCGCGAAAGCACCCCCTCGTCGGTGAGGTCGGCGACCACCTCGGGAAACCGCGGCCCGAAGTACCGGTCGTCGTCGGGTCGGAGCCACGACTCGTCGGCCGCAGACCTGACGTGGGCGGGCATGATTCGGTCGTTTTCGGGGTTGGTGACCGCCTTCTCCGGGTCGCCCTCGAAGAACGACTCGGGGTTCGACATCAGGTACTGGTCGAGTTGGTCCTCGCCGGCCACCAAGGCGACGAGAGAGGGGTCGGTTCCCCGGCCGGCACGGCCACCCTGCTGGAACGCCGCCATCCGCGTCCCCGGATAGCCGTCGAGAATGACGGCGTCGAGACCGCCGATATCGACGCCCAACTCGAGGGCGTTCGTACTCCAGACGCCGCGTATCTCCCCGGAGTCGAGTCCACTCTCTATCTCGCGGCGCCGGTCGTCCGACAGCGCCGCCTGATACGCTGCGACGCCGTCGGCGAGGTCGTACGCCCCGCGGTCGCGAAGCATGCTCGCGCTTTCGGTGGCGTAGCGTTCGGCGGTCTGTCTGGAGCCGGTGAACACAAGCGTCTGATGTCCCTTCGAGACGAGGTCACAGAACAGCCGTTCGGCCTCGGTGTGACTCGACTTGCGCCGCCCGCTCCCCCAGCCATCGCCGTCGCCGTACTCCGGCGGGTTCCACAACAGCCAGTGGGTCGGCCCCGACTCGCTGTCGTCGCTGTCGACCAGTCGGATGCCGTCGGGGTCCCGGCCGGTCACCGTCGCCGCGTGCTCGATTGGGTTACCGATGGTCGCCGAACAGCAGACGAACTCCGGGTCAGAACCGAACTCCGAACACAGGCGAGCGAGCCGTCGAAACACCAGGGAGACGTGACTACCGAACACGCCGCGATACTCGTGAACTTCGTCGACGACGACGGTTTCGAGTCGCTCGAAGAACCACTTCCACAGCCGGCGGGCGTGCGGGAGAAGCCCGTAATGCAGCATGTCCGGCGTACAGCACAGTACGGTCGGCTGGCGCTCCCGAATCGCGGCCTTCTCGCTCCGGGATTGCCGGCCCGTGTACTGGTCGACGGTGACGCCGCTGGCGAACCCGAGTTCGTCGGCCAGCGCGGACAGCGACTCGGTCTGGTCGTTGATGAGTGCGACCTGCGGGGCGAGATACAGCGTCGTCGCGCGGTCGTCCATCGCTCGCTCGAAGGCCGGAACGGTGTAGGCGAGGCTCTTGCCGCTCGCCGTCTCCGTCGCGAGGACGACGTCGTCGCCGTCTCGGACCGCTTCGATTGCCTTCGCCTGGTGGCCGTAGAGGCGGTCGATACCGCGGGCTTCGAGCGCCTCTCGGAGGCGGGCCGGCAGGTCGATATCCGAAAAGACTGCCTCGGAGGGGTCGAACGTCTCGTGGGCGCGTATCTGTCCCTCGTAGTACGGGCGCTCCCGAAGCCAGGCGACGGTTTCCTCCACAGGGTCGGGTCCGGCGGCGCCGCTCCTAACCGTTCCGACAGCGGCGAAAGGGACCGAGTGACGTTCAACATAAAACATGGGGAATATCCGGAGGCAGGCACTTTACGAAGAGATTACTGTACTGAAACAACCCCATATGGAGTACGTCGAACTGAAGATTCGGCCCGGCGACAGGTGGTTCCACGAGTTCGACGAACTGGTCGCCGCGGACCCCGAACTGTGTCACGGGCCGATACACCACATCAACCTCCTGTCGGACGACACGATGGTCGTCCTCTACGAGATATACGGCCCCAAAGAGCGCGTCGACGCCTTACACGCCGAACACGACCACCCCGCCGAAACCGCACACCTCGGGGACGACACCCTCGTCTACACCCACCACGACCCGAGCGACGTGGCCTACGACCTGCTCACCGTCGCCAACGAACACAGCGTCGTCGTCGACACGCCCATCGAGTTCAGCGATGACGACGAACTACAGGTCCGACTCATCGGCACCGCCGAGTCCCTCCAGTCGGCGTTCGGTGCCGCCCCCGAGGGCGCACAGGTGACCGTCGAAAAGACCGGCGAGTACCGCCCCGGGACCGAACGGCTGTTCACCGACCTCACCGACCGACAGCGGGAAACCCTGCTGACGGCCCTGGAGATGGGCTACTACGACAACCCTCGTCGAGCGACCTACAGCGACATCGCGGGCGAACTCGACTGTACGGCCACGACCGTCGGCGAACACCTGCGGAAAATCGAGGGGTACGTCCTCCGGGAAATCGCCCCGAGACACTGGGGGCCGACCCGATAACGGCCCTAAACGACCGTCTCGGCACCGCCGACGAGCTGTTTTGCGACGGTCTCGCTTTCAGCGACCGTCTCAGCCGGATTCCGCAACAGGACCGTCTCGCTGGGGAACAGTTCCTCTCCGAGGCGGAGACCGTGGTCGCGGGCGGTCGACCCCGTGACGGTAAGATAGACGCCGAGGCCGACCGAGGAGATGGCGGCCTCCTCCTCGCGGTCGCCCGGATACCGGAACTCGATACCCTCCATCGCACGCGTGCCCAACACGGCCTCGACCAGTCGCTCGTACCGCGGGGAGATACACAGCGGTCCCTCGTAGGACTCGACGAACTCACGCGTCGCGGTCTCTGCGATGTCCGGCGACGACAACAGCGTGTGATACACCGTATCGCCGAGGCCACCGACGACGCGAACGTCGGTGTCGTGAGGGTCGATGCGGTCGTTGAGTTCCGAAAGCGTCGAGAGGGGTTCGGGGGTGAGTTGGACGACCTCCTCTAAGACGAGGTCCGCACTGTCGAATCCGAGTGCGAACTCGTGTTTCCGGAGGGCGCGAAACGGCTCCTCGCGGCCGACCAACTGGAGGTCGTCGTCGCCCAAATCGACCATCAGGCTGTCGAAGACGACCCGTCGTGGCATCCCGGGGCGGCTATCGCGGAACAGCGTGTACTCGGGTGCGTAGCGGTCGGTGTCGCTGTAGGATTTGAGACGGTCGTACACGCCGGCCTCGGCGGTCTGGGTTCCCTTCGTGACCGCCTTCTCGTAGCGGAGTGTCGAGGCGATTTCGTCGGCGGCGTCTTCGATGCCCGCGAAGCCGGCGACCCGTTCGAGGACGGCCTCCAGCGGGCGCCCCTTTCGCGGGACGGCAACACGGATAGTCGTCATTGTCGGCGTGAAGAACTCGACCGATAAAACGGAACCGAAAGCGAAATCGGCCGGTCGCGGCGGCTACTCGTCGTCGCTGGGTGCGCCGAACGCCGCGGTCAGTCGCTCGCGCATCTCCGAGACGTCGGAGAGTTCGTCCTCGATGTCGGAGATGTCGCTCTCGATGGCGTCGAGGCGCTCGTCGTCGACGCCGTCTTCGACCTGCTGTTCGAGCGCTTCGATGTCCGAACGGAGTTCCTCGATGTGGTCGGCGACTCGCTCCTCGATTGTCTCCTCGATTTCGTCGGTGGCCTCCTCGACCCGCGTTTCGACCTTTTGGAGCGTCGAATCGACGCGGTCGTCGACGCCGTCAACCCGCTCGACGGCCTCATCGAGTTCCGTCCGGAACTCCTCGATGAGCGTCTGTGCGTCGCCGTTCTCGTCGAGGAACGATTCCAACGCGTCGGTGTACGCCTGCAGGTCTGCAACCTCCGACTGGAGGCGCTCGATTCTGGCGTCGACGGCACCACCCGAATCCGTGGCCCCACCGGCATCGATCTCGACGCCGAGTGCGTCACGAAGTTCCTCGAGGTCATCGTCGTCGACCTCGCCGTCCCGAATCTCGGCGGCGAGTGCGGCGGCGAGGCTTCCCCCGGCGACGGCCGCGGCGGTACCGTCGTCGTGGGCCGATTCGGATTCCGGCTCCGTCGGTTCCGAAGACTCCTCGGCCTCGGTATCGGCGGATGCCCCGTCGGTGTCCGCTTCGCGGATGGCGCTTTCGATGTCGTCGTGGGCTTCGGTGTCGGTCTCGGGACTCGACTCCGCGTCGTCTGCGGATTCTGTGTCGTCTTCGGGCTCCTCTTCGCCCTCGATAACGTCACGGACGACGTCTTCTGAGTCCTCACCCTCCTCCAACGGCGGGTGGACCGTCTCCAACACCGGGTCGGTCATGTACTTCTCTACGTCGTCGGAGTCACCGCCACGGAGGCCGTACACGGTAGTGTACTCCTCGCCCGGTTCGAACTCCCGCTCGAAGACGATTGCATCGCCGTCGACGCCCCAGAACTCGGCCCCGTATTTGGGGTGGAAGCCGATGTCCTCCGGCGTGACGTGTTCGGGAACGGAGTCGACCATCCGAACGGCGACGGTCTCCTCTCGCTCCGAACGAACGACGAAAGCGATAGCCGGCACTGGGAAATCGTCCGGCTCGAAGGATTTCTCGACCGTGACGCCGTCGCTCGACGCCGTGACGCGTTCTTCTGGTTCGGCGTTGCTCATATCTCGTACTGTACCTTGCCATCAATAAACTTATTCGTGAAGTCGAATTTATCGCCGGCCACAGCCTCAAAGCGTGGTTTCGTCACCGATCTCCAGCACCTCGAGCGTCCGCGGGAACGCGAACGAGCGAACGTGGTGCCGGAGTGCCTCGGGGTCGGCGGTCAGCCCCTTCCACATATCCCAGTGGGTCGGCAGCAGGCGGTCGAGTTGGAGTTGTGCCGCCGCCTCGGCGGCCATGTTCTCGTCGGAGTACCACTTCGTATACTTCGGCTCGCGGGTCTGTTTGTCGGGAATCATGCCGGCGGAGCCGAAGGCGAGCACCCCGAGGTCGATGTCGTAGCGCTCGCCGACCGATTCGAAGGCCTCGCTCGGTCGGGCGTCGCCACCGTGGAAGAACGTCCCCGCCTTGTGGCGGATGACGTACGACACAGGGTGGTCGGCGTCGGGGTCGTGAGCCGGTTCGACTGCGATTTCCAGCGAGCCGACCTCGATGGTGTCACCCTCCTCGATTTCGGTGAAATCGTCGCCTGAGAGGTCGTAGTCGGCGGTCCACTCGCGGGCCGTCTCGACGGATGCCGACGGGCCGTAGAACGTCGCGTCGGTATCTTCGAGTATCGGCGCCTGCGAGGGGCCGTGAACGTGGTCGGTGTGTTCGTGGGTTGCCAACACGGCGTCGGCCTCGACGACATCGGTGGGGTCGAACGGAACTGGTATCATCCGAACCGTCCGCGGTGGGTCGCCCAATCCTAGATACGGGTCAATGAAGACGGTCGTTCCGTCGTCGGCCTTCAGCACGAAGCCGTTACAGCCCAGATACCACAGTTGGACGCCGTCGGGTTCGGCATCGGCGACGGCGGTGGGCAGCCAATCGCCCCAGTCGGAGTGGACGGTCATACTCGTGACTGCACGGGGAGTGGACAAAAAGTCGGTCGGTCCTCGACCGACACATAAACCGAACTCCGTGATAGGAAACCGTCGCCTGTAGGGACGGGACTACAACCGGGAGTTCTAACTCGGGAGGCGTGGCTCGACGGGTGAGAAAACCGCAGAATCGCCGTCGCAATCAGTCCTGACAGCAGCCGCCGGCCTTCTCGCCGAAGTCGACTTCCAGCGGTTCGGAGATGGTGACGTTGAGCTCCTGCAGCGTCAGTTCGATTTCGGATTGGGCCTGCAGGTACTTCGCCATCTTCGGCTTCTCGTGGAGTTCCTGCTGGGCGCTCTGGAGTTCCCGGAGGTCGTCGTTGGTCGCGTCGCCGGTCTGACGCGCCATCATGAACTCCTCGCGGATGCGCTCGAACTCCCGGATTTCATCCTGAAGTTCCTCGTCGTTCTCGACGGCAGCCTTCGCCTCGACGAACTCCTGATACGCCGGGAGTTCGGTGATGGCCTCGCCGAGCGACTCGGCGAGTTCGGTCACATCGTCGTCGGTCACGTCGCCCTCGGGGGTGGTCTCGACGCTCATTGTCGGCGTTTCGGTCCGGCGACGTATAGGCGTGCCGGATGGGGAACGGAGCCGTCTACGGCCCGCGACAGGGGCGTTTGGAAGCACGCACGTTTTACGCGGCGACATCCAACTGCGAGTAATGAGTCAGGAATCGGAATCCGAGTACACGGAGGGAGACCTCCGGAATACGGGGATGTCGCTGAAGCACGACCGGACGTGGGATTACGAGTTGGACCGCATCGTCGAGGCGGTCGAGGAACGCGACGCCACGACGGTCGGCCTGCAGTTCCCGGAGGGGCTCAAGCGACGCGCACCCCGCGTCGTCGACGACCTGCGAGACTTGCTTCCCGACGAGGTCAACGTGATGACCTCCGGGAAGCCCTGTTACGGCGCCTGCGACCTCGACACCTACATGATGCGGCGGACGGACGTGTTCGTCCACTTCGGCCACTCGCCGATGAAGGAGTCGGAGAAAATCCTCTACGTGCCGCTGTTCTCGAACGTCGACGTGTTGCCCATCATGGAGGAGTCCCTCGAGGAGTTGGCCGACCCCGATGACGACGAGAACGTCGGACTGGTGACGACCGCCCAGCACATGAACAAGTTCGACGAGATGCGGACGTGGCTGGAGGAGCGCGGCTACACCGTCGAGACCCGTCGCGGTGACGAGCGACTCACCCACGAAGGGCAAGTGTTGGGCTGTAACTACGCCTCCGCGGACGTCGACGCCGACCAAATCCTGTACGTCGGCGGCGGGAAGTTCCACCCCCTCGGGCTGGCGATGGAACACCCCGAGAAGAAAGTCGTCATCGCCGACCCGGTCAACAACGTCGTCACCATCGCCGACACCGAGCAGTTCATGAAACAGCGCTACGCCTCGGTCCACAAGGCGATGGACGCCGAGGAGTGGGGCGTCATCTTCTGTACGAAAATCGGGCAGGGGCGCTGGGAGACCGCCGAAGAAATCGTTGCGGAAAACGACAACGCCTACCTCATCACGATGGACGAGGTGACGCCGGACCGCCTGACGAACTTCGGCTTCGACGCCTACGTCAACACCGGGTGTCCGCGCATCACGACCGACGACGGCCCGCAGTTCAAACAGCCGATGTTGACGCCCGGCGAGTACAAAATCGCCATCGGTGAGGAACCCCTCGACAGCCTGGAGTTCGATACGTTCCACGGTACGTGGTAGTCCCCGAACACCTCGCCCGACGTTATTCTCGGGGGTTCGAACAGTAAGAGTAACGTCGGTCGGCAGTAACACCCCACTATGTCAGGCCCTCCAGCCCGACGACGGTTGTCGATAGTCGGGAGTATCGTCGCACTCACAGCGCTCGCTGTCGCCGTGCCGGTCGCCGCACAGACTCAACCGGGAGTCGATTCCGGAGCCGAACTGGCGTTTTCGTTCCTCACGAACGTCGTCGGCGCCGTCATTGGCACCCTGATTCTCGGCGGCGGACTGATACTGTTGGCCCCGGAGTACACCGAACGGACGACCGACCGAATCGAAAACGAACCCCTCGAAACGTTTCTCTACGGCCTCGGCATCTCGATTGCAGCCGTTGTCGTGATGTTCCTGCTCGCCATCACCATCATCGGCATTCTCGCCGTGATTCCGATGGCCATCGCCCTCGCCATCGTCGGTCAGTTGGGCTACCTCGCGGTCGGCCGGTCGGTGAGCGACGAGTGGGCCGTCGTCCTCCTCGTCGCGCTGGTCGTCGCGGCCGTCGCCGGCGGAGTCCCGATTCTCGGTGGGCTCCTCGGGTTCGTCCTCTCCAGTATGGGCGTTGGCGCCGCGTACTTCGATTACAAGGAAGACGGCGGTACTGGCGGGTCGTCGACCTCGTCCACCTCACCGCCGGGCAGTCGTGGCGGCATCGACACGTCCGGAAGCCACCGCGACAGTGAGAGACAGCAGGAAGTCGACGAGGCGTGGGGAAGCAGTAACGATGAATGGGGCAGCGACGCCGCCGACGATTCCGGGTGGAGCAGCGACGAGACGGACGACTCGGCGTGGGAAAGCGACGAAACCGCCGACGAAAGCCAGTGGGACACCCGCGATGACACCGACACGAGCGATGAACCGAGTTGGAGCGTCGACGAAGAGGACGACACCGACCGCTGACCCGAAGAGGTTTACCGCCGGATAGAAAACCTCGAACGATGCCTGCTCCCTCCACTCGCCGCCGTTTCCTGACCGGAGCGGCCGGGGCGCTCGCGGTCTTGGCCGGCTGTAACGAACAGTCGAGTCCCTCCAGACGGGGGACCGTCACGCCGGTCGACGTTCCCCGGACCGACGAGGAACTACTGCAGGAAGCCGCCAACATCGACGTTCCGTCGGTCCCGAAGGCCGTCATCGTCAGCGAATCCCACCTCCAAGCGGCCATCGACCACATCGAATCGGTGCGTTCGACGGTCGAATCGGTGCTCGCAGACAGCGATATCGAGCCGGAGAATTATGATGGGATTCGATACGGGACGCCGAAATCGATACTCGACGACACCGAACAGCGACTCGAAGACGTTCGTGAGTTGGGACGGACCGAGCAAGCGCTCAGCATCGCCTCGAATACACTCCGGGAACTCAGCCGTCTGCTCGGGGTTTTGCAGGCGGAGACCGGAGCGGCCGACGGTGAGTCACTTCGAAAAGAGATAGAAGCCGAGCGTGATGCCATCGACGCACTCCCCAGTCAGTTCGACTACCGCGTCGCCACCCCCGTCGAACGGTACCTGCCGACGCTGTACACCGCCGAATCGAAGCTAGAAAACCTGACTCAAGGGCCGTTCCCGGCCCGGGCCGAGACGGAGGAGGCGGACGACGAAACGGTTCCGCCGAGTCGAATCGGTGAACTTCGGCTGCACCTCGAACACCTCCGTCGGCAGCGCGATGATGTCGAACGGTTCCACGCGACGGCAACCGACGAGAGTGCGCCCCCGGTTCGCGACGGAATCGACGATGCCTTGACGCAACTGGAGGCAGAAGTCCGCCAGATTGCCGAGGAGTACGGTGCCGAACCCTCCGGACAGCGAGAGGACCTGGGCGAGACAGCCGAAGGGCGAATTCGGGGCGTCCGCCGGTCGGTCGGCGCCCGGAGTCGGCGGTGGACCGAGGGGTTCGAGGAGTTTCGACAGGACGGACGCCGGATGGTGGGATTGCTAGAGGTCACGGAGTGGCTGTTGCTGTTCGGGGGCGTCGACGCCGCGGTCGACCGGACACTCACCCGTCTCGGCCCGGACGACTTCCCCACCGAGTCGGTCGTCACGGAAAAACGTCGAGCGGTCGAAGCGCTCGAGGCGGTAGCCGATGGGACGGCACTCCAGCGGCGGTTCGCCGAGCGTTCCCACGGACTGCTCCGAAGCGCCGACAGCCGCGCGGAGCGGGGCATCGGAAACACCGAGGAGGTCGCGTTCGTCCACCTGCTCTACGTCTCCGCGAAGGAGTGCGCCAATCGGGCGGCGACTCGAAGCGAGACGGTCAGCGAAGCACTCGGTGGGTGAGAGTGAGCGGCCCGGCGATTACCTCCAAACATACACCAATCTATAAGAATATCTGGCAAGTATTGAACGTCGATGACCGACGGGACTCCCGGGGCGACGCGACGACGGTTAGCACAGGAACTGGCGGTCGTCGCCGGCTTCGAGGACCCGCGGGCGCCGCTGGAGCAGTACCACACGCCGCCGGATTTGGCGGCTCACATCGTCCACGTCGCTGACTTACAGGGCGACATCGAGGGCGAAACCGTCGTCGACCTCGGCTGTGGGACGGGGATGTTGGCGCTCGGGGCGGCGCTTCGGGGACCGAAGCGCGTCGTCGGCGTCGACATCGACCCGGCACCGCTGTCGACGGCGCTGGAAAACGAGCGCCGCGTCGGCGCGACGGCCGACGTGTCGTGGCTTCGCGCCGACGCCACCGAAGCGCCGCTGTGTCCCGACGAGGGGGTGACCGTGCTGATGAATCCGCCGTTCGGCGCCCAAACCGGCAACGAGGGCGCCGACCGCGCCTTTCTGGAAACCGCTGTCGATATCGCCGCCGTCTCCTACTCCGTCCACAACGCCGGCAGCGAGTCGTTCGTCGAATCCTTCGCCGACGACAACGCCGGCGAGGTGACCCACGCCTTCGCCGCGGAGTTCGACCTCCCGCGACAGTTCGACCACCACGAGGAGTCGACCCGAAGTATCGATACGGAAGTGTTCCGTATCGAGTGGACGTAGCGGGGTAGGTTACCTCGAGCGCTGGGCGATACGGACCCGCGTCTCGCCGCGTTCGACGAAGAGGTCACGCTCGTCGCGTTCGACGGTGAGGCCACCGACGGTCGTCTCCGTTCCGTTTGTGGGGACGGCCGCCCGTCCGAGCGTGTCGTTGTTCCGTGAGACGACGACATCGAACCGCGACTCCACTGGCTGAATAGAGACGTTCCGGCCGTCGATGCGGGCATCGGCCGTGGCTCGTTCGGCCCGGTAGACGACCGACCGCTCGTCAGCCGCGGCGGGTCCGAGACGGACGTTGTACGTCTGGTTGCCACCTGCGAGTCGCCACGTCGTCCGGTTGGCACGAACGTCTTCGTTCCACGTGAGGCCGCCGAGTCGAACCGTCGCCGTCCCGCGAGAAGCGAGTCGGCTCTTCGAGACCTCCTCCCACCAGATGTTTCGCTCCTCGGAGACGACGATGACGCCGCTGGCGTTGACCCGGTCCGTCGAGTTACCGCCGGGGAGCGGTACGGCCGGGATGAACTGGTTTTCGACGTCTTCGGCGTAGAAGACGGTGTAGTCGCCGACCTCGGTCGGTTCGGCGTCGTCGATACCGGCGCTGGCGTCGTCGACGGCGAAGAGATTGAGCGGGACGGCGACGAGCGCGAGGGCGAAAAGCGACGCGAGGACGAGACCGTACGCCGCCTCGCGGCGCGAGAGGTCGATGCTGGCTATCAGGTCACGCGTCGAGGCCGCCGCACCGCTTGCGATTAGCGCGGCCAAAAGGAAGACGAGTGCCGTCCCGAGCGCACGGAACAGCCGGAACGTCTCGGAGCCTTCGATGATGTAGACGGCCCACAACCCTCGGTCGACGGCGAAGACGAGCGCGGCGAGCCACAGATGCGTCGGGTTCGGTCGGACGTTCCGGCGATAGCACAGCGCGATAGCCAGCGTGACACCGACGAACAGCCCCAGCGCGTGGCCCTGGATGGCGACGTTGGCCCACCACGGTCGGGAGAACGATTCGGCCGCTGTCTGTTGGAGCGTCGGCGACCGAAGCGAATTGTAAACGAGGGTGACGACGCCGCTGACCAGCACCGCCACGAGCGTCGACAGCGGGTACCGAATCAGCGCGAACCCGACGAAGGCGAAGACGACGCCGGAGAAGCCGATGACAGGGCCGAGGGCGAACAGCGACGTGAGGACGGTCACCGCGAACACGCCACCGGCCCACGCGAGGATGCGGGCGAAGGGGTTCGTCCGGAACGACGAAAACGAAGAGCGACCGCGCTCTCGGGGGAAGTGACTCCAGGCGTACTCCGCGAGCGTCCCGAAGACGAGCGTTCCGAGCAGATTACCGGTGACGTGACCCAGCCCCGAGTGGGCAAACCCCGCCGTGAGCACCCCGGTCGGATAGAAGTACCCCCACGCGCGAAACGGGATGGTAACCGGATTGTAGGGGTTCGCGAGGCCGTCTTGGACGAACAGATAGAACGCCGCGACGACCGCGACGACGAGGAGCGTTCCCCACGGGACGCCCAACACGAGTCGCTTCCGGGCGAGTCGCCCCCAGCGTCCGCCGGGACGGGCGAGTGCGACGAGCGTCGAAAGCGAGACGAGGATGCCGACCGCGAGCACGACGTACCAGGCGACGGCCGGTGCTGCCATACCCCCGACGAGAAGCGGGGGCGTCAAATAACTCGGCGGTTCGACGGGACGGGACGGGACGGGACTACGGTTCGACGACCAGTTTTCCGAAGGCGTCCCGTTCGAGCATATCGTCGAATGCGTCACCGGTTTCGGAGAGCGTGTAAGTATCGCCGACCGGCGGTTCGAAGGCGCCGTCGGCGAGCAGTTCGACGAGCGTCTCCAACTCCGGTTGGGTGCCCATCGTCGAGCCGACGATGCGGTGGTGGTTGAGGAAGAAGGGCGCGGGCTTGAACTGCGAGGAGCCGGCAGTCCGACCGCAGATGACCATCGTCCCGCCGCGGCGGAGGGCTTCGAGACCGACCTGCGTGTACTCCCCCGAGAGGTGATTGACCACGGCGTCGACGGGGCCGAGCGAACGGACCTCCCGGGTGAGTTCCTCGGGGTCCGCCGAGTGAATCGTGTGCTCACAGCCGAGGTCACGCAAGCGTTCGAGTTTCCGCTCGGAAGTGGACGTGCCGATTGCCGTCCCGCCGAGGACACCGGTGAGTTGGACGGCAGCGACGCCGACGCCACCGGTCGCACCGGGGACGAACACGAGGTCCGTCGGTCCCACGTCGGCCTCCTGTAGCATGTGCCACGCCGTGAGATAGGCGGTCGGAAGCGCCGCCGCCTCGCGGAATCCGACTGATTCGGGGAGGGGAATCAGGCGACTGGCGTCGACGGCGGCCTGTTCGGCGAGGGCGCCGTGAAACAGCATGAACTGCTCACACAGCGTCTCGGGGCCCTCCCGACAGAACTCACAGGACCCACAGGTCTGGTTCGGACACAGAAGTACGCGGTCGCCCGTCTCCAATCCATGTACGTCGTCGCCGACTTCGCTGACGACGCCCGCGGCGTCGAGGCCGGAGACGAACGGCAGCGCACCCTCCGGAACCATCGCGGAATCACCCTGTAGAATCCAGAGGTCGTGGCGGTTGATAGAGCAGGCACGAACGTCGACGACGGCTTCGTCGGCGGCCGGCGTCGGGTCCGGGCGCTCCTGTAGTTCGACTTCGTCTCCGTCGCCGAAAGCGGTGAACACGGCGGCTTGCATGGACGGGACTGTTCTGCCGAGAGGTTAGGTGTTCGGGATGCGGTGACAGTCGTCACTCCCGAGTCGGCACCGAAAGCCGCCACCCGACCGTCGCCAGTAAGCCGAACCCGAAGGCGTTCAGCGTGCCGTGAAGCGACACCATTCGGGAGATGCTCAACCCCGCGAACCCGCGTCCGGTGAACGCCGTGACCCCGTAGGCGAGCGCCAAGAGCATCGAGACGGGAAGCGCCAGCGCCGACGCCGCGAGCAGGAACCCCTGCAGTCGCGGCCGCGTCGGGACGACCCGGAGGACGACGTACCCGCCGAGCACCGCGACCGCGGCAGTGAAAACGCCGACTGCGAGGAGTTCGATGGCCGGGGAAAACGAGATGCCGACGGCGATTATCGCCGGGCCGACCGCGACGACGCCAGCGAGAGGTCGGTACAGGACGCCGTCGGCGTCGGCGACGGCACACCGGCCGACGAGGCCAGTCGTCACCGGAAGGACGAACCCGGCGTAGTGAAAGTGAACCGCCGTGAGGAGGACGATGACTGGCGAAAACCACAGCGTTACGCCGAGGTGATACAGGACGAGGGCGGCCGCACCGACCACGGTGTAGGCCGATCCGGCGTCGATGACCGTCTCCGCGAGCGGCCACGGCCCACGGTCGGCGGTCCGGACGGTGGCGACGAGCGCCAACAGGATGGCAACGACCAACCAAGCCGACGCCATCGCGGCGGCCACGGCGCCGGATTCGACGACGAGCGAACCGGCCAACAGCGCCGCGCCGACCGGCTGACAAACGGCAGCGGCCGCGTACAACTGTCCCGTGAGACCATCGAACGCCGGCGTCGCGGCGAAGTCGATGCCGAGTGGAACCAACACGAGCGGTGCGAGCGCGAGTGCTCGCTCGATGGGGCCAAGACCCAATCCGACGGCGAGGCCGACCCACAGTACCGCGCCGGCTATCGCGCTCAAATCGGTCAACGCGACGCCTCGAACCGACGGAGCGGTTCGATGCCGGGTCATTCCGGCGGGAGCGTCCAGAGGCCACGGGTCGGGCGGAGGTCCGCCGGCACGTCCGTCATTGATTCGCGCTCCTGTGTGAACGACCCGCGATACGACAGCACCTGTCCTGCGAGCGTTTCCACGACCGCGTCGACGTGATAACACTCCTCGGTCTCGTCGTAGCGGTCCCGGACTTCGACCGTCGCCGCCAGCGGTCCCGGCATCGGGAGATAGCGCCCCCGAACGCGGAGCCACTGGCGGCCTCCTTCGACGACGAGTGCGCCGTCCTCGACGCGGGGGTGGAGTTCGGAGACGATGTGGCCGCCCAATCCGAGAAAGTCGAGGAGTCGCCCGGCATCTTCGTCCCAGACGGTCAGTGAATCGAACCGTCGGCGTGTCGATTCGAACTCGAACTCACGACGGGTCGTCATTACCTCGTGGCCGGCCTCGTCGCGATAGGCGACGGTCGTCACCGAGAAGGGAACGTCGTCGCCGGATTCGGGAAAGAGGAGGTTCCGGGTCGGCATGGCGTACAACACCGGGAGGAACTGAACACCGCGACGGATGTCCATCTCGCCGCGACCGACAGTTGCGAACCCGTCTTCGGGGCCGATGCTGTAGCGTTGTCGCACCTTCGGGTGGAGGTCCTCGGCCTCGGAACCGAGGGCGTGTTCGTAAACACCAGTCATTGGTTCGCGGTCGTGAGTCGCCGAGGGAGAGCAGGCGGTTCGAGGCGTCGGGAGTGAGTCGATGGAGATACGTCCATAGTGGCCCTTCGCGCGGCCACGTCAAGAGGATTCCCCGAAGTCGGTGGCTTAGAGTTCCATCTCGCCGTCGATTATCATCTGGGCCTGTTCGGCGAGTGCGGGGACGCCCTCGCGCATCTTCGGATACATCGGGTCGTCGGAGTTGCCCTCCAGATACCGCCGGAAGAACATCTCTCCGAGGCCGGCGAGTTTGTAGACGGCGAGCACCCAGTAGAACTTCCAGTTATCGAACTCGAAGCCGGTCTTCCGCTCGTAGCGCTCGACGAGGTCACGGCGGGTTGGGTAGCCCTCGTTGGTCATGAACGTCGAGGCCAGCGTCGGCGTGGGCGGTTCGGGGTCTTTCTCCTCGCGCCAATACGAGAGCATCCATCCGAGGTCGGTGAAGGGGTCCCCGAGCGTCGACATCTCCCAGTCGAAGATGGCGGCGATTTCGGGGTCGTCCGAGGGCGCGAACATCACGTTGTCGAGTTTGTAGTCGCCGTGGACGAGCGTCGATGGGTACTCGTCGTCGTCGGGGGCGTTCTCGGTGAGCCACGACATCACGTCGTACAGCGTCTCGACTTCCCGTTCCTCGGCGGTGACCTCGAAGGCCCACGTCAACTGCTCGGACCACCGACGGACCTGCCGTTCGGTAAAGCCCGGCGGATAGCCGAAGTCGCCGTGTTCGAGGCCGACCGATTCGTAATCGACCTCGTGAATCTCGACGAGTCGGTCGACGAGCTCGTGGCCGATAGCCTCCCGTGCCTCGGGGTTGGCGAATCGGTCGGGTTCGGCGTCCCGAAGCACGTCGCCGTCGGCTTTCTCCATCCCGTAGAAATCACACCCGAGAACGGAGTGGTCGTCGGTGGCGAACACCGTCGTCGGGACCCGAACCTCGGTGTCTTGGAGGGCGTCGATGACGCGATACTCTCTGAGTACGTCGTGGGCGTTCTCGGCGATGTCGCCCGGCGGCGGCCGACGGATGACGAGTTCCTGCTCGCCCCACGTGACGAACAGCGTCTCGTTGGAGTGGCCCTCCTGGTGGTGGGAGACCTCGAAGGTTTCGGCGGGACCGAGTTCCGATTCGAGGTACGCCTTCAGTTTCTCCCGGTCGACGATGCGGTCGAAGTAGTCGGAGCTAGTGTCCGTCACCGTCCGACACCCTCCGAATTCGCTAACATTGTAAGGAGTTGTGTGCGACCCTGCCCCAAATAACTGCCGCCGTTGCGACGACAACGGGTCCGAAGTTCGCCGGTTCTTTTACAATGTTGTGCCCTAAACGCTCCGGCATGGAGTACCACGACTCCCCGGAAGCGAAGGAACTCGCCGAGCGTGCACGCGAGTTCGTCGACGATGTCGTCATCCCGACCGAACGCGAACACCTCGGCGGTGGACCGGTCGGCGAGGAGGTCATCGAGGACCTCCGGGCGGAGGCCCGCGAGCGGGACATCTACTGTCCACAAATCGACGAGGAACACGGTGGAATGGGGTATGACCTCGCCGACGTGTTGCCGCTGTTCGAGGAAGCCGGTCGCTCGCTTCTGGGCGCTTCCGCGATGCGCGTCGACGCGCCCGACGAGGGGAACATGCACACTATCGAACTGGTCGGCACCGAGGCCCAGAAAGAGGAGTGGCTCGAGCCGCTTGTCGCCGGCGACATCCGGTCGGCCTTCGGGATGACCGAACCCCGGGCCGGCGCCGGCTCGGACCCCAAGATGCTCAAGACCACCGCCGAAAAGGACGGCGACGAGTGGGTCATCAACGGCCACAAGTGGTGGACGACGCAGGGCAGTCACGCCGACGTCATCCTCGTGATGGCCGTCACCGACCCCGACGTCCACCCCTACAAGGGCGCCTCCATCATCCTCGTCCCCACCGACGCCGACGGCGTCGAGTTCGTCCGCGACATCCCGCATCTCGGACCCGACCTCGATGGCCACGGCCACGCCGAATTCGAGTTCAACGACGTGCGGGTTCCCGAGGAGAACCTGCTCGGACAGGAGAACATGGGCTTTGCCATCGCCCAACAGCGTCTCGGCCCCGCCCGCCTCACTCACTGCATGCGCTTCTCGGGGATGGCGACGCGGGCGCTCACCATCGCGAAGGCGTACATGAGCGAACGGGAGGCCTTCGGTTCGTCGCTGTCCGACAAGCAGTCGCTGCGCTACGACATCGCCGACAAGGAGACGGAACTCCACGCGGCCCGGACGATGGTCCGCCACGCCGCCGAGGAAATCGCCCGCGGCGAAGAGGCCCGCATCCCCGTCTCGATGTCGAAAGTGTTCACCGCGAACGTCGCCCAGGAGACAATCGACCTCGCGATTCAATGCTGTGGCGGCGCCGGCATCTCCCGCGACCTCCCGCTTGCGGACTTCTACGAGGGCGTTCGGGCCTTCCGTATCGTCGACGGCGCCGACGAGGTCCACCAGCGCGTTATCGCCCGCGACGCCTTCGAGGGCGCCGAGGAGAACGCCCACGAACTGGAGCGGACGCCCACGTTCTAAAACCACTTTTTGCACGCTCCGGCGGTCGCGCGCCGCTCGGCGCGCGACACGCCTCCGCGGCAAAAACTTGGGGAAAATATGCGCGAGAGCCTCCAGTCGCGCGCCTTCGGCGCGCGGTAGTCGGCTCTCGCTACGGCGACTCACTTCGTTCGTCGCCGCGAACCGCGCTTGCTTCGCTCGCACGGACACTCAGAAAAAAGAAAACATCAGAAGCATCCGCGAGCGTTTTAAGCCCGAAACAAATTATTTGGCTATCATCCGCCTCGGGGGCGTCCGTCAGGTCGCCCCCGAGGCGGTTCTCCGAGCGCGAACGGAGTGAGCGCTCGGTAGCGCGCGCGGACTGGCGCGAGCGAAGCGAGCGGAAGGAGCACGCGCTATTTTTCCCCAAGTTTTTGCCGCGAGGCGCGGCTCCGCCGCGCCGAGCGTGCAAAAAGTGGGTTAGAAGGAGAAAAGGTCGATACCGCCGGTGACGCCGATGACCTGTCCGGTGATGTAGTTGGATTGCTCCGAGGAGAGGTAGGCGACGAGGTTCGAGACGTCCTCTTCCTTGCCGAGTTTCCGCATCGGGGTTGCCTTGGCGATGCGGGCGAAGTGCTCGTCGACCTGTTCGAGTTGGTCGATGGGGAGGTCCGCGAGTTGGCCAACGACGATGCTGGGGGCGATGATGTTCGAGGTGACGCCGTGTTGGGCACCTTCGAGTGCGAGCGTCTTGCCGAAGCCGATGAGCGCCGCCTTCGTCGCCGAGTAGGAGATCTGGCCGAAGCCGCCCTGCCAACCGGCCATCGAGGACATCGAGATGATGCGACCGAAGCCGCGTTCCTTCATCCCGGGATAGACGGCCTGTGTGATGTTGTAGGCGCCGGTGAGGTTGACGGCGATGTCGCGGTCCCAGATTTCGTCATCGAAGTCCTCGACCTTGTCGCGGGCGTCGACCATCCCGGCGTTGTTGACGAGGATATCGATGCCGCCGGTCTCCTCTTCGAGGGCGGCGACGGTGTTGGCGACGTCCTCTCGGTCGGTGAGGTCACACTCGACGGCGTGGGCGGTGCCGTCGTAGTCCTCCTCGATTTCGTCGGCGATGTTTTCGGCGGCTTCGTAGTTCACGTCGAGGACGACCACTTCGGCGCCCTCCTCGGCGAGTACGCGGCAGTCTTCGCTTCCGATACGTCCGGCACCGCCAGTGACGAGAGCGGTTTTGTCGTCGAGTCCTAGGTCCATTGCAACACAGGTGTCTCCGGGTTTCGCTATAAGGATTTGGACGGTGATACGAGGGGCGTTTAGTAGGGGACGTGTGAACGGGCGACGAACGCCTCAGTCCGAGACGCCGACGACCGCGAGTAACTCCCGGAGGGCTTCGAGTTCGTGGTCGGCTTTCGGGCCCCAGCCTTCCTCGCCGTAGCCGGCTGCGGCGATTCCGAGCGCCGACGCGCCGGCAACGTCGTGAGAGTGGCGGTCCCCGACCATTACCGTTCGTTCGGGGTCGGATTGGATTGCTCCGAGGGCATCACGGAACATTCGCTCGTCGGGTTTCGTGTAGCCGACGGCTTCGGAGGTGGTGACGTGGGCGAAACACTCCCGGATGCCGAACGAGTCAAGCATGTTCTCGGCTTCGTGGGTGTCGATATCGGAGACGATGGCCTGCTCGATACCGGCGTCGGACAGCGTCTCGATGGTCTCGATTGCACCGTCTTCGGCGCGCAGCGTCGCCGCAGTACAGCGGTCGAAGGTTGCTCGCCACCCTTCCGGCGGGTCGCCGTCGAACAGCGCGGCCGTCGCCTTCCGGTAGCCCTCGCTTGCGGTTCGGTACTCGGTTCCCTCCCGGCCGCGGAAGTGCTCGCCGAGGACGGACCTCCAGTCGTCGAGTGCCGATTGGGCGTCGAGTTGGTGCTCGTCGGCGAGTTCGGCGACGAAGGCGGCGTACCCCTCCCGGACCGATGCGAGTTCGATGATGACGCCGCCGATGTCCCAGAAGACGGTGTCGTAGCGGCGGTCGTCGCTCACGGTTCGTAGTACCGGACGCCGTCGCGCAGTTCGCTGTCGAGTTCGCCGGTCGCATCGAGGTGGGCGAGCGCGCTCATCGTCTCGGGGATGAGGTACTTCACGTCGCGGTCGCCGGCGATGGCCATCGCGACGCCGGGGACAGTAGAGTAGCCGTCGGCGACGAGGTCGGTCACGCGTTCGAGGCGGTTATCGAGGCTGCCGCGGTCGCGTTCGACGGCGCCCGTGAGGTCCGTGTGGACGGCACCGTGACCGGGATAGACGCGGTCGACGTCGAGTTCGGCGAGGCGGTCGAGAGCGGTGTAGAAGGCGTCGAACGCCTCAACGTGGCCGTCGTCGAGGCCGTCGTGCATGACGACGGGGCGGAACGGCTGGATACCCATGTCGCCGCCGAGCAGCACCGACTCGCCGTCGAGTTCGGTCGGATAGCTCAGGTGGTCGGCCTGGTGGCCGGGGACGTGCACGGCGTCGACTTCGATGTCGCCGATTTCGGTTCTGTCGCCGGGTTCTATCCACACGTCGACTGCCGTCGGTGGGAGGAGCTCTCGGTTCCGCTCCAAGGACTCGACGGCCATGTCGACGGCCATCTCCAGTTGCTCATCGGGGAAGCCGGCCTCGGTGCAGTTCTCGCGGACGCGCGCTTCGAGGTCGGCAGGGTCGCGGTCGAACCGTTCTTCGACGCTCGCGGGCGCGTAGACGGTCGGGTCGCCCTCCTTGAGTACCGTCGGAACGAGGCCGATGTGGTCGACGTGCGGGTGGGTGACGAGAACGTGTTCGATGTCGCCCGGTTCGTACCCCAACTCGGCGAGCTGTGAGCGAAACGCCGCTTCGTGGTCCGGGAGCGCGGCGTCGACGAGAATCGGCTCCGACCCCTCGATGAGGTAGCAGGCGACGTGGCCCGGCGGCCAGTCCACGTCGAACTCCAGTCGGCGGACGCTCCCCTGTTTGCTCCGTGTCTCCATTCAGCGGTAGAATGCGACCGTTCGGCATAAGAGTTTGTTTTAATAGTCAGCTGCCACACCTTCCAATGTTCAATATACTACCGAACGGACTTACCTTTATTAACGCTCCCTCGAAACGGGTCAGGCGTCACATGACAGCAGCAAACACCGGCGTCCACGCGGCGCGTGAGTATCGATGTTAGAGCAGTTCAGCGTCGACGGCAAGACGGCCGTCATCACGGGGTCGAGTCAGGGTATCGGCGCCGTCACCGCAAAGCGGTTCGCCGACGACGGCGCCAACGTCGTCGTCACCTCCCGGACACAGGAGAAAATCGACGAGGTCGCCGCCGAAATCAACGACAGCGACCGGCCCGGCGAGGCCATCGCCGTCGAGTGCGACGTTCGCGACCGCGACAGCGTCGAGGCGCTCATCGAGGCCACTGTCGAGGAGTTCGGCGCCGTCGACTGCATGGTGAACAACGCTGGAGCCTCCTTCATGGCCGGCTTCGACGACATCTCCGAGAACGGCTGGAAGACCATCGTCGATATCAACCTCCACGGTACTTTCCACGGCGCACAGGTCGCCGGCCAGCAGATGCAACAACAGGAGTCGGGAGGAACCATCATCAACTTCGCGAGCGTCGCGGGGACGATGGGCTCTCAATACATGAGCCACTACGGCGCCGCCAAGGCCGCCGTCGTCAACCTCACCACGTCGCTGTCGGCGAACTACGCCGACCACGACATCCGGGTCAACTGCATCGCCCCCGGCCTCGTCGGCACGGCAGGCGTCGCCTCCCAGATGGGTCTCGACCCCGCCGACGTCGACCGCAGCGACATCGCCAAGGAGATGGGCCTACCCGAGGAGATAGCCGACATCGTCCAGTTCCTCGCCAGCGACGCCTCCTCCTACATCGTCGGCGAAACCATTACGGCACAGGGCGTCCCGCCGTTAGAGGACTCCCAACTGTGATTCCCCAATGACCGAACGCGACGTGTTCCTCCCGGTCGCCGCACAGCCGAGCGTCGACGCGCTCGTCGAACAGGCCCAACTCGGCGAGGAGTTGGGCTACGACACCGCGTGGCTCCCCGAGACGTGGGGGCGCGACGCCGTGACGACGCTGACCTGTATCGCCCGCGAAACCGAGACCGTCGACATCGGCACCTCGATTATGCCGGTGTACTCCCGTTCGCCAGCGCTCATCGGACAGAGCGCGGCGACGCTACAGGAAGTCTCGGAGGGTCGATTCCGACTCGGTCTCGGTCCCTCCGGCCCCATCGTCATCGAGAACTGGCACGGCGCGGAGTTCGGCAATCCCCTGCGTCGGACGCGGGAGACCGTCGACATCGTCAAGCAGGTCCTCTCCGGCGAGGAAGTCGAGTACGACGGGGAGTACTTCGACCTCGAAGGCTTCCGGCTGCGGTGTGATGCCCCCGACCCAGTTCCGCCCGTCGAGACCGCCGGGATGGGTCCGAAGGCGGTCGAACTCGCTGGCCGGTTCGCCGACGGCTGGCACGCACTGATGTTGACGCGGGATGGCCTCCGAGAGCGACTGGAGGACTTCGAACGCGGGTCGGAGATGGGTGACCGCGACCGCTCCGAACAGCGCGTCACGCTGTCGTTGACCTGCTGTGCCCTGGAGGACGAAGCGGAGGCGAAACGGCTCGCCAAACAGCACGCCGTCTTCTATCTCGGCGGCATGGGAACGTACTACCGCGACAACCTCGCCCGACAGGGCCACGAGGAAGTCGCCCACGCAATCTACGACAACTACCAGGACGGCGACAGAGAGGCCGCGATGGCAGCACTGCCCGACGACCTCTTAGAGCAGTTGGTCGTCTGGGGCACTCCCGAGGGGGCCCGCGAACACTTCGAGCGATTCACCGACGTCGAGGGCGTCGAAGCCGTCTCGGTGTCGTTCCCCCGGGCGGCGGACCTCGAACAAATCGACTCGACGATGCGGGCGCTACAGCCGCGTTGACGACTGCCCCGTTCGGCTTTTCCTTACCGCTGTTTCCCATATCGATCCAGAGCCTACCATTGTTCTCCAGTGAGGCCATCGGACCCAGAACTGTTAGGAACTTTTTGATAGTTGAAGATTCACGCGGGGTTCTTAACCCCGGGGTCGTTTTGCGACTGTATGGCAGACCAAAAGCCACGACAATCGACACGTCGACGTTTTCTCGCAACGACCGGGCTCAGCGCCGGAGCGTTCGCCCTCGCCGGGTGTACCGGTGGAAACGGAGGAAACGGCGGCAACGGTGGTAACGGCGGCAACGGCAGCAACGACGGGCCTGCGCCCGGCTCTGACGGCAACCTCGTGATGACGACGTCGGGGTCGAGTACGACCGCCTACGCCGCGAGTCAGGGCCTCTCGGCCGCCGTCGAGGAACACAGCGACTCCGTCAGCATCGACGCCCGCCCCAGCAACGGGACCGACGCCAACGTCGCCCGACTCGACCGAGAGGAGAGCGACATCGCCTACATCCAGAACTGGACGGCCGCGCGACTCCGACAGGGAGAAGCGCCGTTCGACGACCTGAACTACGACCCCGTACAGGTGTTCCACCTGTACAACCTTCCGTGGATTTTCGCCACGGCCAACGCCGACTGGACCTCGGTGACCGACATCGAATCCGACAGTCGCGTCGTCCCGACACCGCGCGGTTCCGGGACCGCCCCGGCGCTGGAGCACGGCCTCGAGTACGCCGTCGACGACTACGAGCGCGTCAGCGTCGGCTACGGTGAGTTGGGCGGTGCGTTCAGCGAGGGCCGCATCGACGCCGCCGCGATTACCATCCTCAACGGCGACATCGAGCCCGGCTGGGTCCAGGAGATGAAAGGCAGCGTCGACCTCCGACTGCTCGATTGGCCCGAGGATGCTGTCCAGTCGATGCGCGACGACGACAGCCTGCTGGTTCAGGACGTGGACATGACTTCCTTCGAGGGCTACGACTACGCCTCCGACAGCATCCCCTCGATTACGTTCGCCTACAACTTCATCAGCCGACACGACCTCGATTACGACGCCGTCTACTCGCTGCTGGAGACGCTGTACGAGAACCGCGAGGGGCTCTCGGAGTTCAACGCCCTGCTGGGCTATCACGAGGAACCGGAGTACTGGGTCAGCGACATGTACGAGGGTATCCCGTTCCACCCGGCCGCCGCCGACTTCTACCAGGAAATCGGCGTCTGGCGAGACGAGTTCGAGCGGTACGAGGAGTAGGCCATGGAGCGTGAGGCTCCACTCGGCGTCCGTGAGCGACTCGACCGACCGCCGGTCGAGTTGGGGCTGCGGAGCATCATCTACGCCTTCGCCGTCTTCCTGACGCTGTACACCATCTACTACGCCTACACCCTGTTTTGGGTTCGCGTTCGCTTCGCGAACATCTTCCTCGGGGTCGGCGTCGCGCTGTTTTACCTCGTCCAACTGCTGGAGAAACACGTCGCCCAACGGGACGTAGACGACCTCGAAGCCGAAACCGCCGACGAAGGGTCCTCGTTGTCCGACTACAGACTGTGGGAGGTCGCTGACGTTGTCATGCTTCTCGCCGGTGCCGTCGTGGCACTCGCTGTGGCGGGGTACGTCGAACTCCACTTCGCACGACTGCTGGAGGACGCACCCATCTTCGGCTGGACGACGACCGACTACTACGTCGGCGTCGCCGCGATGTTGCTCGTCACCGACGCGACGCGGCGGGCCTACGGCAACGTCATCGCTGGCGTCGTCGTCGCCGGCATCGCCTACGCCTTCGTCGGTCCCTACCTGCCGGGCGTGCTGTATCACACCGGCATGGACTGGCAGCAGGTCGCCCGCAACGGCGCCATCGGTCTCTCAGGCGTCTACGGATTCATCCTCGAAGTGGGGACCACCGCAGTCGCCATCTTCCTGATGTTCGCCGGCATGGCGAAAGCCTACGGCCTGATGGACCTCGTGTTGAACCTCAGCCGCGAGGTGCGGAACGTTCTCGAAACCGGCGTCGTCCAAGTCGCCGTCGTCGGCAGCATGATAATGGGTTCCATCACGGGCAGCGCCGCGGCCAACACCGCGACGACCGGGAGCTTCACGATTCCGATGATAAAAGATCAGGGCGTCCGCGAGGACTTCGCGTGTGCCATCGAGTCGGTGGCCTCCAGCGGTGGCCAGATGCTGCCGCCGATTATGGGCGTCGCCGCCTTCCTGATGGCCGACATCCTCGGTATCCCCTACCTCGAAGTCGTCAAAGCCGGACTGTTCCCGGCGCTTTTGTTCTACTTCAGCGTCGGCGCCGCGGTTCATCTCATCATCCACAAGTTCGACTGGACGACCGACGCCGAGGGAACCTTCGACAAGAGCATCCTGCTGGACGGCATCCACTACGTCATCCCGCTTGGCATCCTGTTGTACACGCTCGTCGTGTTGCGGTTCTCGCCGCTGAGTGCGGGGTTCTACACCATCGTCGCGCTCGTTCCCTCGGCGCTTCTCAAGCGACTCATCGACGCCTACCGCGAGGACGATTCCCCGGCCGAGGTCGCGGTCGATTTTACCGTCACGACCTTCGACGGTCTCCGACAGGGTGCCGTCGACATGGCACCGCTGGTCGGCATCCTCGCCTCGCTCGGCATCGTCATCACGATGGTCGAACAGACCGGCCTCGGCGCTCGTATCAGTTTCCGGATGCTCGCGTTAGCCGGCGGGGTTCTCGTCGTCCTCCTGCTGTTGGCGATGGCGACGAGCATCCTCTTCGGACTGGGGATGCCGACACCCGCCGCCTACATCGTCGTGGCAGCACTCGTCGCGCCGGCACTGACCACGAGCGAGACGTTCACCATCCAACCGCTGACCGCACACATGTTCGTGTTCTACTTCGCGATGCTGTCGGCGATTACGCCGCCGGTGGCTGTCGCAGTCGCCGTCGGGGCCCGCATCGCCGACTCGGACTTCCTGCAGTCGTGTAAGCAGGCGCTCCGCATCGGTGCCCCCGGGTTCGTCATCCCCTTCGCGTTCGTCGCCAACGACGGCATCATCATCTGGTCGTCGACCACGCCTATCGACCTGTTCGTCGTGTTGGCCGGCACCGTCGCCGTCGTCGTCGCGACGGTCGGCTACGACGGAGCGAGCGACCTCGGGTGGCCACACCGCATCGTCTACCTCGCCATCGCCGGCGGGGCGATGTTCGGCCCACGGATGGTGCAGGTCGGCACGGCCGGACTGCTCGTCCTCACGCTTGCACTCGCGAACACCGGTCGAATGCCGGCCGTCGTCACCCCCTCTCGACAATGACACGAACCACCCACGAACCCACTAAAAGCGGCCGACTTCCGACGGAATCAACTATTTACCGACGGCCGCGACAGGTAGAGCCATGACCGACTCCTACACGGGAGCCGACCTGTTCGTCGACGCGCTCGAGCAGTACGGCGTCGAGCACGTCTTCGGCAACCCCGGAACGACCGAGTTGCCCATCATGAACGCGCTGTCCGAAAGCGACGTCGAGTACGCACTCGGACTGCAGGAGGACGTGGCGACGGGGATGGCCGCCGGCTACGCCTCGACCCGACGCTACCACGCCGACGACGACCCCGAGGTCTGTCCGGTCGGCGTCGCCAACCTTCACGTCACCCCCGGACTCGCACACGGCCTCGGCAACGTCTTCGGTGCGATGTACGGCGGCGTCCCGATGGTCGTCACCGCCGGTAACCACGAACTCGACTTCCGCCACGAGGAACCCATCCTCACCGGCGACTTAGAACAGATGGTCGAGCAGTTCTGTAAATACTCCGCGGAGGTGACTCACATCGACGCCTTGCCGATGCTCGTCCGCCGGGCGTTCCGCGTCGCGATGACGCCCCCGACCGGCCCCGTCTTCCTCGCGCTGCCGGCCGACGTGATGATGACCGAGACGGAGGCCGACCCCGAGCGACTCGGTCCGATTCCCGACGCCGGCGGGGGCGACCCGGCCCAAATCGAGGCCGCCGCCGACCAACTCCTCGAGGCCGACCAACCCGTCCTCGTGTTGGGCGACCACGTCGCCCGCGCGGGCAAGGACGCAATCGACGCCGCCGTCCGACTCGCCGAGGCGACCGGCGCACGCGTCCACGGCGAAATCCTCGCGAGCGAAGTGAACTACCCGACCGACCACCCGCAGTGGATTTCCTTCATCGGTCCCGACGAGGGCATCGCCTCGATGTTGATGGACACCGACACGCTGGCGCTCGTGGGCTGTTCGACCAACACGACGCTGTTGCACCACGATAACCCGCTCGTCTCCGAGGACACCACGACGATTCAAGTCTCTAGTGACCCCTGGGAGGTCGGCAAGAACCACCCCGCCGATTCCGCCGTCGTCGGCGACCCCGGCCGGGTGATGGACGCCATCGCAGAGCGCGTCGAAGACCGCCTCGACGAGGAGGAGCGACAGTCCCGAATCGACTACGTCGAGACGATGAAGGCCAGTCTCGAAGCGACGATGGAGGACCTCGGCGAAGACGAAACACCGGAGGGCGACACCCGGTCGTCGAAGGCCGAACTCGTCGACAACATGAAAGCCGTCGACTCCGACACCTACATCGTCGACGAGGGCGTCACCTCGAAGTTCGCGCTACTGACCCGGTTCCCGATGGAACCCGAACAGTACCTCTCGAACAAGGGTGGCGGCCTCGGCTACGGCTTGCCCGCCGCCGTCGGTGCGGCCTTCGCCGAATCCCTGCAAGACGACCCCCGAAACGTCGTCGGCTACATCGGCGACGGCTCGTATCTGTACTACCCCAACTCGATGTACACGGCGGCCCGTCACAACCTCGATATGACCGTCGTCGTCCCCGACAACCGCAACTACCGCATCCTCAAGGACAACACCGTGAAGATGATGGGCGGCGAGGAAGACGACTACGAGTTCGTCGGTATGGACTTCGAGCCCCACGTCGACATCCCGAAAAACGCCGAGAGCCACGGTGCTCGTGGCCACCTCGTCGAGACACCCGAGGAGTTCCCCGAGGTGTACGAGGAGGCGCTCGAAAGCGAGGGACCGGACGTCATCGACGTGTTGGTCCACGACTGATCGAATCCGTTCACCCCCGTTTTCGTCTTCCGCGGCCCACGGTTCGAGTGTTCGATACTCGACGGCCGAAGGTTCAAGTATCGAAACGCGACCAGACGACCCCGTGCGCTGAACGTCGCTGACGAGTCGCCGAGGCGGTCGCGCGACCCACGGCTCGTCAGTACGCCGGGTCGCCTGTTCGCTACACCGAAACGGCAGCGATTTCACTCGACAGCCGTTACTCGACATCGTGTCACGGTTCTACGCAACGGCCCTCTTCGCCGCACTCGCGACGATGTGGGGGCTGTCGTTTCCCGCAATCAGCGTCGGTCTCGAATTCATCCCGCCGCTGCTGTTCGCCGCCTTCCGCTACGACGTGGCCGCCGTCCTGCTGCTCGGCTACGCAATCCTGACGACCGACAGTTGGCGGCCAGTCGGCCGCAACAACGCCGAGGCCATCGTCGGTGGCGGCCTCTTTCTGGTCGCCGGCAACGGCTTGTTGTTCGTCGGCCAACAGACCGTCCCGAGCGGCGTCGCCGCCATTTTGCAGGCACTGGTCCCTATCGCCACCGCGCTGTGGGCCCTCGGGGTACTCGACGAGCGCCTCACCGGGGCAGGCGCAGCCGGCGTCGTGTTGGGCTTTCTCGGTATCGGACTCATCGTTCGTCCGGACCCGTCGAACCTGTTGGCCGGCGACACGGTGGGACGACTCCTCATCGTCGGACAGGTCGTAAGCGTCGCCTTTGGCGGCGTGTTGGTCCAGCGTGCCGGCCCGACGATGGAACGGGTCGCACTCACCGGCTGGTCGATGCTCCTCGGCGGCGTGACGCTACATCTCGTCAGCCTCGGTGCAGGTGAAGTTCCGACGGCAACGATTATCGCCCCCACGGCCCTCGGCGCAGTCGTCTATCTCGGCGTGTTCTCGACGGCCATCGCCTTCGTCATCTACTTCACCTTGCTCGAAGAGCGCGGCGCCTTCGAGACGAGTCTCGTCGCCTACCTCGTCCCCGTGGTCGCCACCGTCGCCGGCGTCGTCCTCCTCGGTGAGACCATCAGTCCGCTCTCTGTCGTGGGATTCACCGTCGTGTTCTTCGGCTTCGTACTGCTGAAACGGCGGGCGCTCGCCGACCTAATCGATTCGACCGGCAGTTGATGCCCCTCGAAGAGGAATCGGGCGTCAGTAGTATCCGCGGACGTTGCTGGAGCCGATAGCCGCCGCAGAGCCGAGATACCCCAACACCGCGCCGCACTCCCGACACTCAAGTTGGGTGTGCTGTTGGGCGCCGGCGTCGACGTCGACGTTGCCGTCGAATATCTCTTCGAGGAGTATCTGCTTGCCGGCAGGGGTATCGTTGTCCGCCCCGCAGTCGAGACACTTCATCTCAGCCCCCCGCCGCCGCGCCGACGGCCAGATAGCCGAGGACGGCCTCGCAGTTGGGACACTCCAACTGGACGTGCTCCTGGGCGCTAACGTCGATGTCGCCGGCCTCCTCGCTGAAGAACTCGTCGACGCGAATCGTGGCCGCGTTCGGTACCTCCATCTCCTCCTTGCAGTGCGGGCAGTGTGTCACGCCCGGGGGAACGAACGCGGTGAGTATAGTGGTTGTGCCGACTTCGGTCGGTCAGCGGACGGCGCCGTCCTCGCGGAGATGTTCGATGTCTCCCTCCGAGAGTCCCGCCGATTCGAGGAGTTCGCCGGTGTGTTCGCCGTGGCCCGGCGTGTCGACGGTCGCCGAGTGCTCGATATCTGAGCCACGAAGCGGGAATCCGACGCGGGGAGAGCCGTCGTCGGGGCGTTCGACGTATCCCCGTGCCTCTATTTGGGGATGGTCGAAGGCCTCGGCCGGCGAGTAGACGCCGTCGACGGCGGCGTCCACGTCGGCCATCGTCTCGGCCCACTCATCGCGCGTTCGTTCGGCGAAGATGGCTTCGAGTTCCTCCCGAACAGCCTGCCGTTCGGCGGGGTCGTTGGTCATGTGCTTGCCTATCAGTTCGGGTCGGTCGACGGCCTCACAGAACGCACTCCAGAACTGCGGTTCGAGCGCGCCCAAGGTCACGTAGTTGCCGTCGGCGGCCTCGTAGACGTCGTACCACGGATACTCCCCGGTCAGCGGTGTCTCGCTCGGGCGCGGGTCGTCGCCGGCGAGTGCCTGCGGCGCCAGCGCCTGCGAGAAGGAGACGACGGCGTCGGTGAGCGCCACGTCGAGGTACTCGCCACCCGTGTTGCCGAGTTCACGCGACAAAAGCGCCGAACACACCGAGTAGGCGGCGAGCAGTCCCCCCGCCATATCGGCGATTTGATACCCCGGCATCCGCGGTTTCTCATCGCTGTCCTCGCGGGTCATATCGAGCAGTCCCGCCAGTCCGATGTAGTTGAGGTCGTGGCCGGCGCGGTCGGAGTGAGGCCCTTCCTGTCCGTACCCCGTCAGCGAGCAGTACACGAGATCCTCGCGGTACTCGGTGAGCGTCTCGTAGTCGACGCCGAGGCGTTCGGTGACGCCCGGGCGGAAACTCTCGATGACCACGTCGGCGTCTTCGACGAGCGCGTAGAACGCCTCGCGGCCGCCCTCGCTTTTGAGGTCGAGGGCGACGCTTCGTTTGCCACGGTTGACGGCGTCGAAGACGGCACCGACGCCGGCCTCCGTCGTCGGCGGCATGTGCCGTGCGTAGTCGCCCGAGCCGGTGTCCTCTATCTTCACCACGTCGGCGCCGGAGTCGGCGAGCAGTTGCGTCGCATACGGGCCGGGGAGCAGTCGCGTGAGATCGAGCACGCGAACGCCATCGAGTTGCATGGATTTGGGTGGGAGCCTCGTCACATAAGCCTGCCGTCGGCCGGGAACCGTCCGTGCGTGGTTTGTTTAAATGCCCCTGCCAGACGGCGCGCAGGGTTCAAGAGGCGGCCGTCGTATGTGGTGGTATGGCAACACAGGAAGCCCAACCGACGGGCGTCAGTTTCGAGACCGACGAGGAGACGAGTCTCATCCTCTCCAGCCTGGAAGATTTCATCGAACAGGAGGTCGAACCCATCGAGAGCGAGTTGGGCGAGACGTGGTCGAATCCACGGAAGCGCCACGAGGACGACGGCCGACTCGTTCCCGACGTTCAGGAGGCGGTACAGGAGGTCCGCAAGAAGAGCGCCGATGCCGGCTTCTACGCGATGAATCTCCCCGAAGACGTCGGCGGCGAGGGCGTCTCCAACGTCACGTGGTATCGCGCCATCAAACACGTCGCCTCGACCGGGCCGGGGCTCTCGGAGTACGTGCTGGCCGGACCCGAGGGGCCGAAGCCGCTGCTCGCACAGGCGGAGGGCGACCAAATCGAGGAGTACCTCCTGCCCTGCGTCCGCGGCGAGAAGTCCACCGCCTTCGCCCAGACGGAACCTGGCGTCGGTTCCGACTCGCCGAACATGTCGACGACCGCCGAGAAGGACGGCGACGAGTGGGTCATCAACGGCTCCAAGCAGTGGATTACGAACGCCCCCTACGCCGACTTCGTGCAGGTGTTCGCCCGCACCTCCCCCATCGAGGAGATGGGCCGCTACGGCGGCATCACCTGCTTCATCGTCGAGGCCGACGAGTACGAGGTCACGTCGATGAACAACGCCGTCGGCATGACGGGCATGCAGGGTGAACTCTCCTTCGACGACACGCGCGTCCCCGAAGACCGCGTCCTCGGTACCGAGGACGGCGCCTTCTACGACGCCATGGAGTTCCTCTCGCTGGGCCGTCTCGAAATCGGCGGCCGGGCGCTGGGCCACTCGGAGTTCCTCCTCGAGAAGGGAACCGAGTACGCCAACGAACGGGAGGCCTTCGGCCGCTCAATCGGGAAGTTCCAAGGCATCTCGCACAAACTCGCCCGCGGGAAGGCCAACGCCTTCGCCGCCGACACCGCCGCGCTCCGACTCGCGTGGCTGATGGACAACGGCGAGCAGGCGATTCAGGAGTCGTCCATCGTCAAGTACCTCGCCTCGAACGTCATGTTCGACATCGCCGACGACGTGGTGCAGGTCCACGGCGGCAACGGCCTCTCGGAGGACAACCCATTCATGAGCGAACTCCAGACCGCCCGCGTTCTACGCATCGTCGAAGGGACCGACGAGATTCAGTTGAACACCATCGCCAAAGAGTTGGGCGTCAACTGACGCCCTCGCTCGCGTTACAACTCCTCGACAGCCTCCTCGACCTCTTCCCGCGGAACTGGGTGAATCCACTACTTCCGACCTTTTTCTTCGTCGGGTGTGCTCGCTCCGCTCGCACACCTCTCCTCGAAAAACGTCGATGAAAAAGCGCTCGCTCGGCCCGGTGGCCCTCGCTCGCGTTACAACTCCTCGACGGCTTCCTCGACTTCCTCCCGCGGAACTGGGTGAATCCACTCTTCGGTGTCCCAGGCGTACTGTACTTCCCCGTCGCCGTCGATGACGAAGACGGCCCGACGTGGCGTTTTGGTCCCGGCCATCCCCTGCCGTTCGACGAGCAGGTCGAAGGCTTCGGCGGCGTCGCCGTTGAGGTCCGAAAAGATGGAGAACGGACTGTCGAGTTGTCTGAGGAACTCGTTTATCGAGTAGGGGCCGTCGCGGACGACGCCGTAAACGGGGACGGGAAACTCGTCCCAGTCGGCGTCGTCGTAGCGACGCCACCAGTTCTGTGCGATGGCCGAGAAGACGAAGCCGTCGAAGATGAGGACCACGCCGTCGTCGTCGAGGGCGTCGTCGAGTGTTCGAGGACGGAACGTCTCGCCGTCACACAGTAGTGCCTCGAAACCGGGGGCATCGTCGTCGACAGCTGGTGGCATACCACGTCAACCGACGCCGGAACCTTAAACACGCCGCCGGCGACACCCGTCGCCGTCGGGTTTTTGCCCTCCCGCGACGAGGTGTGTGTATGACAATCACGCTGTACCGGCTTGAGGGCTGTCCGTACTGTGAGTTCGTCGTCGACAAACTCGAGGAGTTGGACGTACCGTTCGACAGCGTCTGGGTCGAAGGGCCACACTCCAAACGCGACGAGGTGAAGACGATAACGGGACAGCGGCAGGTTCCCGTCGTCGTCGACGACGACTACGGCGTCTCGATGAGCCAATCGGCGCGTATCTTCGAGTTCCTCGAAACGACCTACGGCGACGCCGAGTCACCGGCCGAAGTCGACACCGATTTCTGAGCGTGTCCCTCGGGGTGACCCACTTCGCCGTCGGCGCGACGTTTACGACGCTGCTCGTGACGCTTTTCGTTCCGAACGTCGCCTATCCGCGGGTGTGGACGCTACTCGGTGGCGGGTGGGGGATGGTTCCCGACATCGGAAAGGTGTATTCTCACCCAGCGGTGTCGGCGTTTCACAGCAGTCAGTGGGCGGACGTCTTCTGGTTTCACCGGACGCTCGACGTGGTCGACGCCAGCGATTCCGCGTTGGTCGGGGCGGTCGCAATCGCCGTGTTCATCGTCGCCACCGCTGTCGCCGAGCGGCAGTCGTATCACGCACTCGATGCGATTCGAGACCGGGTCGAGTCGTCGGACGACTGATTACTCGTCGAGCGAGTGGGGGTCGAGTCCGGGGTCCTCCACGGGCGGGGCGCCGAGGGAGAGGACGACGCCCTCGTCGTCGCCGACGTAGCGGTGGCCGTGGCCGATTTTCGGCTCGGCGACCCAGAACGTTCCCGGGCCGGCGTCGACGTACTCCTCCTCGCCGGACTTGCCGAGTTTCAGCGAGAACTCCCCCTCCATGACGAAGTACAGTTCCTCCTGTTCGCGGTGGGCGTGGTACTGAATCTCCTCGCCGGGTTCGAAGTACCAGACGGTCGCCCGCATCTGGGTGAGGCCGAGCTGGTCGCCGATGGGCTTGATGTCAAGCGTCGGCGGAATCCCGTCGATTTCCGAGAGGTCGGTTATCGGTACGTCATCGAGGTCAACGACCTTGTAGTCCATACCGACTGTCCGCTGGTCGGCCGAGGGCAAAAAGGTACGCCGCCGGCGTCACTCCGCGAGTACTTCCTCGACGAGTCGCGGCAAGGCCTCGGTCACATCGGCCCGGAAGTCGTATTCGGCCTGCCCGGATAGCTTCGTGCGGTCGAGGTTGACGATGACGAGCGTCGCGCCGTTGTTTTGGGCCACCCGAGGGAGCGACGCCGCGGGCTCGACTGTGAGCGACGACCCGACCGCGAGGAAGGCGTCTGCGCTTTCTGTGAGCGACTGTGCTCGAAACAGGGCGTGTTCGGGGAGTTGTTCGCCGAACAGCACCACGTCGGGTTTCAACACGTCATCGCAGTCGTCACACGTCGGCGGCGCCTCGCCGTCCCGGACGCGTTCGAAGACGGGGTCGGCTTCGAAGCGCCGCTTACAGCCGGTACAGACCACTCGCTTACCGTTGCCGTGAATCTCTATCGGGTCGTCGGTGCCGGCGACCTGATGGAGGCCGTCGACGTTCTGGGTGATGAGCCCGTCGAGGTGGCCCGCCGACTCCAACTCCGCGAGCGCCTCGTGGGCCGGGTTCGGGTCGACCGCGTCGCCGAAGAGGTCCTCGACGAGCGTGAGGCGGTCGCGCCAAAACCCCTCGGGGTCGGCACGGAACCGCCGGACGTGGAAGTCGTTGGGGTCGTACTCCGTCCAGAGGCCGTCCTCGGAGCGGAAGTCGGGGATGCCGGAGGCCGTCGAGACGCCAGCGCCGGTCAGCGCGGCGACGGAGTCGGCGTCCCGAATCGCCGCTGCTGCGAACTCGATTTCCCGCTCGTTCATACCGTCGATTCACACCTGAGCGGCAAAAACCGCTCGGCGGCTACTTGTAAGCGCGGATGCCCGTCAGTTCCTTGCCGACGACCAACTGCTGGATGTCGGTCGTCCCGTCGGGGATGGTCATCGTGCGGGCGTCGCGGTAGTATCGCTCGAGGGGATAGTCCTTCGAGAGGCCGTTGCCGCCGTGGACCTGCAGCGCCTCGTCGGCCACGTCGACGGATTTCTCACACACCCACCCCTTCGCCAGCGAGGAGTACATCCGGGCCTCGGGGTCACCCTCGGCGACTTTCCGGGCGGCCTCGTAAGTGAGCAGTCGGCCGGTTTCGAGGCCGGCACGGATGTTGTAGAGGTGTTCTTGGACGAGTTGGTGACCGGCGATGGGACCGCCGAAGACCTCTCGCTCCTTGGAGTAGTCGAGGGCGGCTTCGTAGGCGGCCTGCATGATGCCGACGGACATCGCCGCCATCCCCGTCCGCATGTAGGCGAACATGGCGTTGAGCGGGTCGCCGGTCTGGAACATCTCGTTGTCCGCGAGGTCGGATTCTCCCGAGGCGAGCATGTTCATCACGGCGTTCATCAGTTTGTTGTCCTCGGGGACGCGCACGTCGTCGAAGAAAATCTGGCCGGTCGGAGAGCCCTTCCAGCCGAGTTTGTCGAGTTCGCGCGTCTCGATGTCGTTTGTGACCGTATCGACGATGAAGAAGTCCCGCTGGCCGGCCTCGGTGTCCTGTGCGACGACCAGGGCCATGTCGGCGATGGGCGCGTTCGACACCCACGTCTTCTCGCCGTTGATGACGTACTCGTCGCCGTCCTTCTCGGCGGTGGTTCCGGGGTTTGCCGTGTCGCTACCGCCGTCGGGTTCGGTGACGGCCATACAGCCGATACAGGAACCGTCGTCGAGTTTGTCTTCGAGCGCGTCGGCCGTCTCCTCGCCCGCATAGGGCGCGAAAATCGTCGGGAACGACATGTTCAGCGTGACGTTCAGCGACGGCCACACCCGCGATATCTCCTCGGATGTGACGGTGTAGGTCATCGGGTCGGCAAAGCCGCCGCTTTCGGTGTCGCCGGGGCCGATACCGAGTTCACCCAGCATCTGTTGATACTCGATGGCCTGGTCTTTGCTCATCGGCTTTCGGTCGGCCTCCGGGAGGTCCGGTTCGATTTCGGCTTCGAGGAACTCCCGCGTGGAGTTCCGAATCATCTCGTGTTCGTCGTCTAAGTGTGCGCTCATCGCTGTCACACCGTCGTGGTGTCACCATCAAAGCGGTTTACCGTGCCATAGGAGGGTATTCAAGAGGCGACTCGGCCGGCGGATGCGATGCCGCATGACGGAGCCAACGTTTCTAGACTCGCTGTTATAAATTGCCTCGTATGGGACACAGAGTAGTCGTAGTCGTTTGTGTGGACTGTCACGCTATGCCAGCCACTCGACGACGCAGTTCGGTGGGAATGAGCCTGTTGGTGGTGGCCGCGGCGGTTGCGGTCGTCGCCGTCTTCGCCACCTTCACGGCGCCCGTTGCCGCCGACGGCCACACGAAGGCAGAGGCCGACGACTACACCGAGGAGGCGAACTTCTCGGTCAACTTCCCGCACGCGACGGACCACTATCCCGGCGACCAGAACGAGCAGAACGGCAGCATCGAGTACTTCGCGACCGGCGCGGACGCGGTTCGTGCGGAAACCGACGAGGAAGGCGTCTACATGGATTTCGTCATCATCGACGCCGACTGGATAGACTACTCCGCCTGCGACATCCCGAACACGGCCGTCTTCGGCATCGACCGCGGTAACAACCTCTCGGGAACACAAATCGACGAGGACCTCGTCCAGAAACAGAAGAACACCGATTTCCGGGACGACGGCATCACCATCGACTTCTACGATTGGAGCGACTTCGCGGGAGATCCACCCTACGCGACCCCCCAGAGCCAAATCGTCGCCGCCCAAGGCGCCGGGTCACAGGACGGCACCTGCCTGACGGTGACGAGCGAACCCGGATGGTATCAGGTACAGGGATTCATCAACGGCACCGCCGCCGACAACGGTCGCGGGACGGAACCTTCCGAGGACGCGACACGGGCGGGCATCAACGCCAAGTCGAACTACCTCTACGTCTGTGAGTGCGACAGTCGCGCCGAGGCCGAAGAACAACTCGGCCCCGCACCGGGAAGCGGCGACGACAGCGGGACCGAACCAACGCCGACTCCGGAACCGACCGCAACGCCGGAGTCCACGCCGACGCCGACCGAGGCACCCGAGGAGACACCGACTCCCACCGAACCGCCCGAGGAGACGCCACCACCAACCGATGCAAACGACATGCCGACACCCACTGAACCACCCGAAGAGACGGCTGCACCCACCGCAACGGATGCCAACAACGGGGGCGGGGGCGGAGGCGGAGGTGGTAACGCGAACACCGGCATGACGCCGACTGCAGGCCCCGGTTCCGGGTTCGGCTCGCTGGCCGCACTGCTGTCGCTGCTGGCGAGCGCGCTCTACCTCCAGCGTCGACAGTAAAATCGGAACGGACGGTTTCTCGGAGCGTTCAGAGGTTCACGCGAACACCCTCGTCTTCGGTTTCGGGGAACATCTTTCCGGGGTTGAGGATGTCCTTCGGGTCGAGGGCGCGTTTAATCGCGCGCATCGCCTCGACGCCGCCCTCGCCGTGTTCCAACTCGAGGAACTTCCGTTTCCCCATGCCGATTCCGTGTTCGCCGGTGGCGGTGCCGCCCCACTCGATGGCCTTCTCGACGATGGCACCGTAGATTTCTTCGGCATCTTCGACCATCTCCTCGTCGTCGGGGTCGACGAGCGCCGCATAGTGGACGTTGCCGTCGCCGGCGTGACCGAAACACGGCAGCAGGATGTCGTACTCCTCGCCGAGTTCCTTCGCATAGCGGATGATGTCGGGGTACTTGCTGATGGGGACGGTCACGTCGCCGGGGTGGCGCGGCGAGAGGTCGGGGTCGTACTGCTGGACGGCGAAGGCGAGTTCGTTTCGGGCGCGCCACAGTTCGTCCATCCGTTCCTCTTCGGCTATCTCGAACCGTTCGACGTCGTGGGATTCGAAGATGGCCCGACAGAACTCGATTTCCTCGTCGATGCCGTGGTTGGCGTGGAACTCGACGAAAATCATCGGCGCGTCCGGGAGGCCGGTGTCGAAGTAAGCGTTGGCCATCTCGCCGGCCAGCGGGTCGATGAGTTCGATTTTCGCCACGTCGACGCCCGACCGGACGGCGTCGAAGACGGCTTCGGCGGCGTCGTCCATCTCCTCGAACACCGCGCGACCGCCCTTGATTTGCTCGGGGATGCCCTCCAACTCCAGCGTCGCGCGCGTGACGACGCCGAGAGTTCCCTCGCTGCCGATGATGAGGTTCTTGAGGTTGTACCCGGAGGAGGTCTTGACGGCCTTGCTTCCGGTTTCGATGACCGTTCCGTCCGCGAGGACGACTTCGAGTTCCAGCACCCAGTCTGCGACCTCGCCGTACTTGACGGTCTTCTGTCCGGAGGCGTCGTTGATTATCATGCCGCCGATGGTCGAGAGGTTCGCCGAGGAAGGCATCGGCGGGAAGAACAGGCCGTGTTCGGCGACCGTCTCGTCGACGACGTTGCCCATCACGCCAGGTTCCACGTCGATTTGGAAGTCATCGGGGCGGACGTCGAGTACGTCGTTCATCTTCGTCATGTCCATGCTGATACCCTTGAACAGCGGGACGGCGTTGCCCTCCAGCGACGTGCCGGCGGCATACGGCGTCACCGGTATCTCCTGTTCGTGGGCAGCCTCGAGGATGGCCGAGACATCGGCGGTCGATTCGGGCCAGACCACGGCGTCGGGGGTGACGCCGATGCCGGCCTCCTGTGCTACCCAGTCGGCGGCGTGGTTCTCCCGTGCCGAGTCCTCGAACGACACTGCCCCCTCCAGGGAAAGTTCCGAGAGGAACGAACAGTCGTACGTCATACCCTGACGGGATGGCCGTATCCGCTTAAACCTATTTGCGTCCGACGGAGGTGCTTTATCCGCGAGGCCGGAGCCGTTTATCATCGCACCCTAATACAGTATCAGGTGTACGAACACCCACGTGGAAAGGTTTTAGTTGGTCGTATCGAGTTCGTATAGCGTGAATAGCAAACGAACGTCACTAGATGGAAGATATATCAAAACAAAAGACAGAGTTATCGCCACAGAGAGCCGTGAACGGAAACTTCAGTCGGAGAGTGTTCTCGGGGGTGACGGCGGATGATAGCCGCCGTCGACGGAATGCCGGACGTGACGTTCCGAACAGAAGAGTCCGAACTCGAGTCACTCCGGGCGGATATAGTCGACTTCCTTCGCGAAACTGTCGCTGACGCCGGCGCCGACGGTGTCATCGTTTGTCTGAGCGGCGGTATCGACTCGACGCTGACCGCCCACCTCTGTGTCGAAGCACTCGGCCCGGAGCGCGTCACCGCGTTGGTGTTGCCCTGTCACCTCACCGACGCGGTGGACACGCTGGACGCTCACTCCATCGCACAAAACCTCGGCGTCGACCCGACGATGGTGCAACTGCAGCCGTTGCTCGATATGTTCGAGGACAGCGTGGCGCCGGCCATCGAGGAGGAAGTTGACCGGGTCGCGCTGGGCAACGCCATCGCCCGCCTTCGGATGAGCGTCGCCTACTACGCCGCCAACATGACCGGTCGACTCGTCTGTGGAACCTCCAACCGGACGGAACTCCTGTTGGGATATTTCACGAAACACGGCGATGGGGCTGCCGACCTCAGGCCGCTTGCGGACCTCTACAAGACGGAGGTGAAGGCGCTCGCCCGGCACGTCGGCGTTCCCCGCACCATCATCCAGAAACCCCCGACTGCGGGTCTGTGGGATGGACAGACCGACGAGGAGGAACTCGGCGCGCCGTACGGACTCCTTGACGTGTTACTGTACGGCCTCGTCGACGAGAACCTCGGTGTCGAGGGGACCGCCGATGAACTGGGCATCGACCCGGGAATCGTCCGCGAGTACGCCGAACTGTATCTGGATACCGCACACAAACGGCAGCGCGCGTCAAAACCCGAAACCGACCGAACCGACTCGGAGGGCCTGTTCTGTGAACTCGAAGGGCGGCTCTGAGCCCCGCCTCTGCTTCACCCCGAGGGGTTTCGGTTGCCAAGTGTTTTAACACTATTCCACCAATCGTACTCTTCGGTTAACATTGATAAGGCCAGGGCGCGCATGTGGACAGTACGATGCGAGCAATCGAAATCACCGAGTTCGGCGACGCTGACACGCTGGAACTGGCCGAGACCGACGCACCCGAACCCCGGGAGGGGCAGGTCCGAATCGACGTGAAAGCCGCCGGCATCAACTTCGCCGACATCATGCAGCGGCGCGGACACTATCAGGGCGGCCCCGAACCGCCGTACACCCCCGGCATGGAGGTAGCAGGCGTTGTCGACGCGGTCGGCGATGGTGTCGGCCGCGAGGTCGGCGACGAGGTCGTCTCGCTGGTCAACGGCGGCGGCTACGCCGACTACGCGGTCGCCGACGCTCGCGGCCTGCTGGACATTCCGGGCGAGATGAGTTTCGAGGAGGCCGCCGGCTTCCCGGTCCAGTGGCTCACCGCCCACAACTGCCTCCACGAGTGGGGTGGCCTCGAGGAGGGCGAGTCGGTCCTGATTCACGCCGCCGCGGGCGGCGTCGGCAGCGCCGCCGTGCAGTTGGCCGACGAGGCCGGCGCCGAGGTGTTCGGTACCGCCTCGACCCCCGAGAAACTCTCGATGGCCGAGGACCTCGGGATGGACCACGCGATTCAGTACACCGAGGAGGACTTCGTCGACCGCGTGAACGACCTCACCGACGGCGAAGGCGTCGACCTCGTGTTGGACGGTATCGGCGGCGAAACCTCCGACGATAGCCTCGACGCATTGACCGACTTCGGACGCATGGTCTCCTACGGCGCCGCCGCGGGCGAACCCGGCCGACCCAACACCGCCGACCTCCTGTTCGGCAACAAGACCGTCATCGGCTACCACCTCGGACGCGCCATCGAACAGCAGCCGATGAAGGTGATGGGCGCCGTCCCCGAACTGACACAGCTGCTCGGCGACGGCACGCTCGAAGTGCAGGTCGGCCACACCTTCGACCTCGAAGACGCCGCCGACGCCCACCGATTCATCGAGGACCGCAAATCCAGCGGCAAGGTCGTCCTGCAACCGTAACTCCGGGTTCGGCACGGTGAGTTGCTACTAACCCATTTATATTTTTTGCCCAAACGTGGGGCGTGGACTCCGAGCGCCGCCCACTCCAGCGGTTGTACGCCGACGACAGCGGCATGTCGCCAGTCGTCGGTGTGGCGCTCATGATTGCGATTACCGTCGCGCTCGCGGCCGTCACCGTGGCGATGTTACTCGGCGTCGCCGACCCCGGCATCGCACCGACACAGGATACGGCTGTAAGTCTCGACTCGACCAACGCCGGGACGGCGTTGGTGCCCGAGGTCACCGGAAGCAACGCCGTCGACGTACGGCTCAACGGCGAGTCGATTGCGACCGTCGACGGCAACGTGACCGGCCGCGAGATATTCCTCCCGACGGCACCGGGCGACGAGGTGATGCTCGTCACGGAAAACGAGGACGCGACCGTCCTCGTCCGCGAGCAGTTCGAAGCCGGCGAAGCCGGCGACTTCGTGGCGTATTATCCATTCACTGGGGGCGGCACGACAGTAGAAGACCACTCGCGGAACGGCAACGATGGGACGTTTCAAAATTCCCCACAGTGGGTCGAAACCGAACAAGGGTCCGCACTGGAGTTCGATGGGTCCGACGATTATGTCGCGGTCGACGACCTGAAGACTGCCGGGGTTGGCGATGTCGAAGAATTCACCGTCGCAGTCACATTCGAAGTCGACAGCAACGGAGACGTTCAACAGCTCGTCGAACACAACAGCGGTTCCGAGGAGTGGCACATCGAGACGACGAACGACGATGCCCTCCAGTTCGCGGTGAACTGGGAAGACGGAGACAAAATCCGGACCACTGATGGTGTCGTCGAGCCAGGAGAGACGTTTGTAGCCGTCGGAACCTACGATGGCGAAACGTATCGACTCTATCTCAACGGTACCGAAGTCGCCAACGCGACGTACACGTCGGACGTGAACATGGGAGAGATGCAGTTAGGGAAGAACGACCCCGCCGACACGCAGTATTTCGACGGCCGCATGTACGAGTTCCGACTGTACTACACCGCCTTCGACGACCACCAAGTCGAGATGCTGACGCGCGTTTTGGAGTGATTTCCCCTCGCCACCGGGCAAGTATATCCTTCTCCCTACTCCTCGCCCCGATGGAGTGGGGACTCCGCCGTCGTACACTCCGGACGGCCACAGACACCGGCATCGTCGCCGGCGCGCTCGACGCCGGACGCAAGCGAGGGTAGTTCCCACGTCGCTTCGTGGCCCGTCTCCGTTCGGTGTGTCTCGATGAACTCCCGGGCCGTCCCGAGCGTTTCGAACGTCTCCGTTCGGTCACACGCCCGACAGGAGACTGTGACGTGCTTTTCTGCCATTGGCCACGCTAGCGGTGGCAGGCATTTACCCCTAGCGCTTCCTGAACTCCAGCCAGCGCGTTCGGAGGGACCGCTCCCCTCCTGCCCGTGGCGCTTGCGGTCGGCGCTGGATTGAACCCGCCGAGGCGCTCCTTCGTCAGACAGCGGGTTCTGGACGCCGGCGGTGGACACACCTGACCGGCCAGACCAAGCGCTCTTGGTTGTGGCGTCCGCCTGTCTACGTATCCACATCGCGGTGGCCGCCTCATCGACGACGACGGCGACCTCGACGGAGACGCGGCCCACGGATGACCACCGGATACACGCCCACGCATGTCGAACCACTATCTCACCTCCGAGGAACATCTTCCCGAGGAGCCAGGGACCGAGACGACCCTCCAGATAACCGACGCCGAGACGAAACGCATCTTCGAGGCGCGGGTGCGCATCGCCCGCGAACCGGACGAGCTCACCGACCCGTCTCGGCTGACGGTCGTCGCGGGACCACACGAGAGCGTCCGAAAGGAGTGGTACGTGGAACTGCTCGACGAGGTCGATGCGGCCGGCATCAACGAGGACCTGCTCCGCCGGCTTGCCGACGAGCAGGCCTCGACCTCGAACATCATCAACACGCGCTCGAACGACCTGAAGGTGGTGCTGCGGTATCTCGTCGAGTCGGGCCAGTACGAGTCGACCGCGGCCGCACTCCGAAAAATCGCCTTCGAACAACTCGCAACCGAACGGCCAGCCTTGCTGGAGGCCTACGAGAGCGTTCGGACCGAGTTCGAGAGCGACCCGCTCCGGGATGCGCTCTCGGAGCGTGAGTGATGGCGGTCGATTCGTTCCGTGCGTACCTCGACCGGTTGGCCGACGGCGGTGATCTCGCCGAGTTCGAGGCGGGCGTCTCCTGGGACTTGGAGGCGAGTGCGATTACGATGCTCGCCAACCAACGCGACGGTCCAATTCCGGCGTTTCGGTCGATAGCGGAATCGGAGACCGACGCTGTCCTCGTGGGGGACCCCTACCGCGGCTCCCGCGAACGACCGTGGGACCGTATCGCCCGCTCCCTCGGGATGGCGAGTGACCTGAGCGGCGCCGACTACTACGCGGCTGTCATCGACCGGCTCTCCTCGCCTCGGGAGCCACGCGTCGTCGACCGTCCGGCCGCACCCTGCAAGGAGGTCGTCAAGACCGGCGGCGACGTCGACCTCCTGTCGTTCCCGTGGCCCTACATCCATCAAGGCGACGGCGGCCGCTACTCGAACCTCCAGACGCTTGTCGCGCCGGCACCCGACAGCGAGTGGGGCCGCTGGTCGAGCCATCGCATGATGCTCCACGACGAGACGCAGGCGAGTCTGCTCCTGTTGGCCGGCGAGCAGGTGCCGAACCTCTATTACTATCAGTACGAGCGTCGCGACCAGCCGATGCCGGTCGCCGCGGTCATCGGCGCCGAACCCGCCGTCGAGTACAGCGCCGACATGTGGATTCCCAGCGGGCGGAGCGAGGCGACGTTCGCGGGCGGGCTGAAAGAAGAGCCCGTCGACCTCGTTCCCTGTGAGACGAGCGACCTCTTGGTGCCGGCGTCGGCGGAACTCGTCATCGAGGGGCGCGTACTGCCCGGCGAACGCCTCGACGAGGGGCCGTTCGGCGATTACTTCGGCTACATGAACGGGCCGCGCCGGTCGATGCCAACCTTCGAAATCGACGCGATTACCCACCGGAGGGCGCCGCGTGTCCCCTTCTGTGTCGAAGGGTCGGGCGTGGGCTACGACCGGAACTCCAGTAGCACGCTGGAAGTCACCGCTGCCGGCCCCGACGCGACGCTGGGGCTCCGTGCGGCGGGGTTCGATGTCGAGTTCGCGGTGCCGTGGCGGTTCACCTCTCGGACGGTCTGGGTCATCGCCACCAACTGCCCCTATCCGGGCTATCTCCACGAACTCGCCAACTTCATCTTCACGACGTGGGGGATGCTCCACATCGACTTTTTCGTCTTCGTGGACGCTGATGTCGACCCCTTCGACCCTCGGGCAGTCCTGACGGCGTTCGCCCTCGAGGCCGACCCCGACGAGGATTTCCACCAGTTCGGCGTCGAGCGCATGCCGAAGGTCCCGCTCAACATCTATCAGACGCCCGATGAGAAGGAGGGCGCCGACGTGGGGACGTCAAAGGCCAAGACGGCGAAGGCCTACGTCGACGCGACGACCGACGGCGAGCGGATACGGCGTCACGCCGACGAAGAGCTACGGAAACGGGCACGGGCGGTTATCCGGGAGGCAGGCGTCTCAGGGGCCGAGTTCGGCTCCGACGAGTCGAGGGGTGAGACCGAGTGATTCCATTTGCGGATTATCTGCGCGGCCTGCGGCGCGACGACGACTTGGTGGCCATCACCGACGGTCAACGGGACGACGTTCCGGTGGACGTCCTCGCGGCGGAGGCGCTGGATGGAAACGGTCCGGCACTCCGGTTCGAGCGAGACGACGGCGTCGACCTGGCAAGCGGGGTTTTCAGCGGCCCGGACCAGATGCACTGCCGTGAGTCCGCCCCGTGGTCGCGGCTGTCGCTCGGCCTCGGCCTCGATGTCGAGGCGCCGCTCGTGGACCTGCTGGATACCGTCGTCTGTCTCGGGCCGACCGGAACCCCCGAGAAAACCACCTACACCCCACAGGCGGCCTCGCGGACACTGGAGGACCTACAGGCGCTTTCGTTCCCGCGTGGTGTCGACGACACGTGGCCGGTCATCTCCCTCGGTGTCGCCTCGATTACGACCGACGACGGCACACACTGGGCGCCGGTCTACGGCGTCGTCGTGAGTACCGACACCCTCCGGGTGCGGGTGCCCGCGTCGCTGGCGTCGCTGTCCGACGACGGCGACACCGTCGCTATCGCGCTCGGTGTTCCCCCCGCCGCCATCACTGCGGCGTACCTGCTGGCGGTCGCCGACCGGGTCGAAACTCCCATCCAAGAGACCGGTGTCGAGGGGGCGGTACCGCTCGTGCCGACCAACGGCGGTCGCGTCCCGAGCGCGACGGAGGTCGTCGTCGAGGCGACCGTCGCCGATTCCCAGCCCGATTTCGAACCCGACCGGCGGGAGGCCTGGGAGCATGCCGTCGCGGGAGCGTCACTCGCTCTCGATGTGACCCGCGTCGTCGCGACCGACGATCCGGTCGTCCCCATTTCGCCGGTCGGACAGCCGATGGCGGACGACCTCCAGTTGACCGGGCTGACGACGGCGGCCCACCTCTATCATCGCGTCAACAACTACTGGGGCATCTCCCCGGTCGAGTGGCTCCTGCTCCCGCCGTCGACGGAACTCGGGGTCTGTTTCGTGGCAAGCGACGTACTTTACGCCGGCTTCGAGTGGCAACTCGCCAACATCCTGTTTTCCTTTTCGTCGCTGTTCGATACGGTCGTCATCGTCGACGACGACGTCCCATCGTGGGATTTCGGCCGCGTGTTGAGCGATATCTGGGTGAAGGCCCACCCCTCTCGGGACTGGCTTTTCAGCGAACCGGACGCGCCTGCGGCGAAACGCCCCAACTACCGACAGGACGGGACGACCGGTGCCAGACTGTACGTGGACGCGACGTGGGACCCCCGTTGGGACGACTCCTATCTCGCCCCGCGGGTCACATTCGGGAAGTCCTTCCCCGAATCGGTTCGTGAACTGGCCCGGGAGTTCTGGTCGGCCCGAGGGTTGGAACCGGCCGACTGCGACCCGATAGCCGATGACCTCGATGGCGATTCTACGGGGTGAACCACGCCCTCGAAGAAACGATATAAAATCGTATGTTTTGAAAACGATACCGTTTACGCACCACGGTAGCCTTAAACTTCTCTTGTTCTTCTCGTTTATATACTCTATCAAATATTTTCTGATGAGAAATAATAGGGAGCGTTTATATATTGGTCTGCTATCCGAGCGGACTGTATGGTCGAAAGCCACAATCTCCCGGACTACGAGTCAGTGCGTGAAGAGTTCTCGTGGGACGACATCTACGCGGAGGCGGATTGGGATGCACCCGAGGAACTGAACGTTGGACACGAGGTGGCCGACCGCCACGCTACCGACCGCGAGAAGGTGGCGCTGTATCAGGTCGGCACCGACGGCGAACTGAACAAACTGACGTTCTGGGAACTGGCCAACCGGTCGAGCCAGTTCGCGAACGTCCTCGAAGACCTCGGTGTCGAGGAGGGCGACCGGGTTTTCTCGTATATGCCGCGGATTCCCGAACACTACGTCGCCCTCGTGGGAACCCTCAAGCGCGGCGCCGTCTGGGGGAGCGTCAACGAGCGGTTCGGCCCCGACGGCATCTCCTATCGGCTCGACGACTGTGACGCGAAAGTCGTCGTCACGACCACCGACAACCGCGACACCGTCGCCGACGCCTTAGACGACGCGCCGACGGTCGAACACGTCATCACCGTCGACCGCGGCACGGGCGCCCCCGCCGAAGACGTCGTCTTCAACACGGCACTGGACGACGCGAGCACCGAGTACGACGCCGCCGAGACCGGCGGCGAAGACGACGCAATGTTGTACTACACCTCCGGGACGACCGGACTGGCGAAGGGCGTCCTGCATAAACACCGCTGGATTGCGGGCGTCGCCGCTACCCAGCGGTACACCGTCGACCTCCAGGAGGGTGACCTCTACTGGTCGACCGGCGACCTCGGCTGGCTGACCGGGGCCATCAACACCCTCGGTGCGTGGTTCTGGGGGAGTTCGCTGTTCACTTACGAGGGCGAGTTCGATCCCGAGGAGTGGGCCGACCTCCTCGACGAATACCCCATTACCGTCCTGTTTTCGGTGCCGACGGCCTACCGGATGCTCCGCGAACACGAGGAGGTCCTCGAAGGCGTCGACCTCGACCTCCGACATGCGCTGTCCATCGGCGAACCCCTCTCTGCGGGCGTCGTCGAGTGGGGCGAGGAGTCGCTGGGCGTCACCATCCTCGACACCTACGGCCAGACCGAGACGGGCAACATGATTATCAACAACTACCCGACGATGGAACTCCGTCCCGGCTCGATGGGCAAACCCCTCCCGGGCATCGAGGCGGACATCGTCGACCCCGAGACGGGCGAGGTGCTCGAACCGGGCGAGACCGGCGAAATCGCCGAGCGCGGTGAGTACCCCTGCTTCTTCGACGAATACTGGCAAAAGCCCGAGAAGACCGCCGACTGCTTCATCGACGGGCCAGACGGCGAGTGGTATCTCTCCGGTGACCTCGCACACAAAGACGAGGACGGCTACTTCTGGTTCGAAGGACGGGCCGACGACGTGATTCTCTCCTCGGGCTACCGCATCGGCCCCTTCGAGGTCGAGAGTTCACTCGGCGAGCACGAAGCCGTCGCCGAGACCGCGGTCGTCCCCAAGCCCCACCCCGAGCGGGGCAACATCGTCAAGGCCTACGTCGTGCCCAGCGAGGGCGCTACCCCCTCCGAGGACCTGAAGGAGACCGTCAAGACCCACGTGAAGGAGGAACTGTCCGCCCACGAGTACCCCCGCGAAATCGAGTTCGTCGAGGAACTACCCAAGACGGTGACCGGGAAGATTCGACGGACCGAACTGCAAGACGAGGCCGAAGAAGAGGCCGACGTGAGCGCCTGAGCGTTCTTTCGGCCGACGTGGCGCGACGGCTACCCGCCGTCGAGCTGCTGTTCGCTGTTTCCATCCACACTACAACCCATGAATTTCGAAACTACACAGGAGCGTTCGATGATACGCTCGACCGCCGAGGATATCGCGGGCGAGTACGGACCGGAGTACTGGCGTGAGAAAGAAGAAGACGGCGAGTTCGCCCAGGCGTTCTGGGACGAACTCGGCGAGGCCGGCTTCCACGGCCTGCTGGTGCCCGAGGAGTACGAGGGCGCCGGCATGGGCATGCAGGAGATGGGCCTTGCCATGGAGACGCTGTGTGCGGAAGGCTGTGGCATGGCCGGCACCTGGTATCTGGTGTTGACCGCCGGGATGGCCGCCGTCGGCATCCGCGAGCACGGCACCGACGAACAGAAGGAACGGTACCTGCCCGATATCGCGGCCGGCGACCGGAACTTCTCTATCGGCATCACCGAACCGGAAGCGGGCACGAACACGCTCAACGTCGCGACCCGCGCCGAGAAGGACGGCGACGAGTACGTCCTCAACGGGAACAAGGCGTGGATTACCTTCTCCGACCGGGCCGACAACATGATTCTCGTCACACGGACGACGCCGCGTGAGGAGGTCGACCGCGGCGTCGACGGCATCAGCCTGTTCATCGTCGACATGGACGACCCCGGTATCGACGTTTCGCCCATCCCCAAACACGGCATCAACTACTCGAAGTCCTGTGAGGTCTTCATCGAGGACGTCCGCGTCCCCGAGGAGAACCTGCTTGGCGAGAAAGACGGCGGCTGGTGGACGCTGGTCGACATGCTCAATCCCGAGCGCATCGGCTTCGCCGCCGCCGGGACCGGAATCGGCAAACTCGCGGCGGATACCGCCATCGAGTACGCCAACGACCGCGAGGTGTTCGACGCACCCGTCGGGAGCCATCAGGGCGTCTCCTTCCCCATCACCCAGGCCTACGCGGAGATGGAGACGGCGACGCTGATGCGCGAGAAGGCCGCCTGGCTCTACGACCACGGCGAGGACTGCGGCTACGAGACCAACGTCGCGAAGGCGACGGCCGTCAACGCCGGCATCGAGGCGGTCAAACAGTCGATGCAGGCCTTCGGCGGCTGGGGCTACGCCAAGGAGTACGACGTCGAGCGCTGGTGGCGGGAAATCAACCTCACGCGACTGGCGCCGGTCTCCCAGCAGATGGCCTACAACCACATCAGCCAGCAACTCGGCTTCCCGAAGTCCTACTGACCATGTTCGAGAAAGTACTCGTCGCGAACCGCGGCGAAATCGCCGTCCGCGTGATGGCCGCCTGTGAGGAACTCGGCATCGACACCGTCGCCGTCTACAGCGACGCCGACCGCAACGCTGGCCACGTCGACTACGCCGACGAGGCCTACAACGTCGGCCCCGCGCCGGCCAGCGACTCGTATCTCGACCAGGAGACCATCATCGAGACGGCCCAGCAGGCGGGTGCCGACGCCATCCACCCCGGCTACGGCTTCCTCGCTGAGAACGCCGAGTTCGCCCGCCGGGTCGAGGAGACCGACGACATCACGTGGGTCGGCCCGCCGAGCGACGCCATGCGGACCCTCGGCGAGAAGACGAAGGCCCGAACGGTCATGCAGGAGGCTGGCGTGCCGGTCGTCCCGGGAACGACCGACCCGGTCGAAGACGCCGAGGCCGTCCGAGAGTTGGGCGAGGAGTACGGCTACCCCCTCGCAATCAAGGCCGAAGGCGGTGGCGGCGGCCGCGGCATGAAAATCGTCCGGAGCGTCGAGGAAGTCGACGACGCTCTCGAAAGCGCCAAACGCGAGGGCGAAGCCTACTTCGACAACGACTCGGTGTACGTCGAGAAGTACCTCGAAGCACCGAAACACATCGAGGTGCAAATCATCGCCGACGAACACGGCAACGTCCGGCATCTCGGCGAGCGTGACTGCTCGCTGCAGCGCCGCCACCAGAAGGTCATCGAGGAGGCACCCAGTCCGGCCCTCGATGCCGATCTCCGGGCGGAAATCGGTGAGGCAGCCCGCCAGGGCGTCCGCGAAGCCGGCTACACGAACGCCGGCACCGTCGAGTTCCTCGTCGAGGACGGCGAGTTCTACTTCATGGAGGTCAACACCCGCATCCAAGTCGAGCACACGGCCACCGAGGAGGTGACCGGCATCGACCTGGTCCGGTGGCAGTTGCGCGTCGCCGCCGGCGAGGCGTTGGCCTTCACACAGGACGAGGTCGACATCGACGGCCACGCCATCGAGTTCCGCATCAACGCGGAGAACCCGGCCGAGGAGTTCGCTCCCACGCCCGGTGCGTTGGAGACGTACGACCCGCCGACCAGCATCGGCGTCCGACTGGACGATGCGGTCACACAGGGCGACGAAATCGGCGGCGACTACGATTCGATGATTGCGAAACTCATCGTCCACGCCGAGGACCGCGAGCGCTGTCTCGCGCGGTCGAAGCGCGCCCTCGAACACTTCGACGTCGAGGGTGTCGCGACGACGATTCCGTTCCACCGGCTCATGCTCGACGACGAGGTGTTCGTCTCCGGGAGCCACACCACGAAATACCTCGACGAAGAACTCGACGGGGCGGCCATTGCCGACGCCGTCGACCGGTGGGGCACCGACAGCACCGCCGGCGGCGACGGCCAGCCACGGACAGCCGAACTCGCCGTCGAGGTCGACGGACAGCGGTTCGACGTCGTCGTGGAGGAGGGCCTCACGCCGGCAGCCGACAGTTCCAGCGGAACCGGCGGTGGCGGAAGCGCCGGCGGCGATGCTGGGGGTGGCGGTGGCGCCGCGGCCGCGACGGCCGGTGGCGTCACTGCCGAAATGCAGGGAACCGTCCTCTCGGTCGACGTCGCGGAAGGCGACGACGTGACAGAGGGCGATGTCATCTGCGTGCTCGAAGCGATGAAGATGGAAAACGACGTGGTCGCCTCCACGAGCGGGACCGTCGCGTCCGTTCCGGTTGCGGAAGGCGACTCCGTCGACATGGGCGATACGCTCGTCGTACTGGAGTGATACCAATGCGCATCAGAGTCTCCGACGACACGACCGACGTACAGGCACGGGCGATAGCCGAGGCGATGGCAACCCATTACGGAGACGACGTGACGGTCGTCGACGACGACGGCGCGGTACTCGGCGAGGCGACCTACGACGGCGGCGATGCCGGAAGGTCGGCCGACACCGAACCCATCGACGACGACCTCGGGCCGACCGAACGCGAAGAGACACTCCTCGAACAAATCGAGGAAATCGAATCGGGAGGCAAAGAGAAGTACAAGGAGCAACTGCCCGAGGAGGGCAAACTGTTCGTCCGGGACCGCATCGACCTGTGGTTCGGCGACGACGGCTTTCTCTTCGAGGATGGCACGTTCGCGGAGTTCGACGCCGACGACGTGCTGCCGGCGGACGGTCTCATCACCGGCGGCGCGGAGTTCGAAGACCGCGATGTCCATTTCATGGCCAACGACTACACCGTCAAACGCGGGAGCATGGCCGCCAAGGGCGTCGAGAAGTTCCTCCGCATGCAGCAACGCGCCCTCAAAACGGGGCAACCGGTGTTGTACCTGATGGACTCTTCGGGCGGTCGCATCGACCAGCAGACCGGCTTTTTCGCCAACCGCGAGGGAATCGGGAAGTACTACTACAACCACTCCCGACTTTCGGGCCGCGTTCCACAGATTTGCGTCCTGTATGGCCCCTGTATCGCCGGCGCCGCGTACACGCCGGTCTTCGCGGATTTCACCGTCATGGTCCGCGGGATGAGCGCGATGGCTATCGCCTCTCCTCGGATGGTCGAGATGGTCACCGGCGAGGACATCGGCCTGCAGGAACTCGGCGGCCCGGACGTACACGCGAAACACTCCGGTAGCGCCGACCTCATCGCCGAAGACGAGGAACACGCCCGGGAGCTGGTCGCCCAACTCATCAGTTACCTGCCGGACAACAGCGACGAGGACCCGCCGCGGGCAACGCCGAAGCCGCCGAAGTACGCTCCGAAGGGCATCGACTCGGTGATTCCACAGGAACCCAACAAGGGCTACGACATGTTCGACGTCATCGACCGCGTGGTCGATGCGGGGTCGGTGCTGGAGCTCCGTCCGGAGTACGGCAAGGAGATTATCACGTCGTTCGCCCGAATCGACGGGCGGCCGGTCGGTATCGTCGCCAACCAACCCAACCACCGGGCCGGGGCCATCTTCCCCGATGCCGCCGAGAAAGCCGCCGAGTTCATCTGGACCTGCGACGCCTACAACATCCCGCTTCTGTATCTGTCGGACACGCCGGGCTTCATGGCCGGTTCACAGGTCGAAAAGGACGGGATTCTGGAGCAGGGCAAGAAGATGATTTACGCCACCTCCAGCGCGACGGTGCCGAAGCAGTGTGTCGTCGTCCGGAAGGCCTACGGCGCCGGCATCTACGCGATGTCGGGGCCGGCCTACGACCCCGAATCGACCATCGCACTCCCCTCCGGCGAAATCGGCATCATGGGTCCGGAAGCGGCCATCAACGCGGTCTACGCCCGCAAACTCGCCGAAATCGACGACCCCGAAGAGCGCGAGCGGAAAGAACAGGAACTCCGGGAGGAGTACCGCGAGGACATCGACGTTCGCCGGATGGCCAGCGAAGTCGTCATCGACGACGTGATTCCGCCGTCGAGTCTGCGCGAGCAACTCGAACGACGGTTCGCGTTCTACGAGGGCATCGAGAAGGACCTGCCAGACAAGAAACACGGGACCGTTCTCTGAGTATGGCGGGCAAGTACTTCGAGGAGTTCGAGGTCGGCGAGACCATCGAACACGACAAGCGGCGTACCATCAGCGAAAGCGACAACCAGCAGTTTTGCGATATGACGATGAACCAGCAACCGCTCCATCTGGACGCGGAGTTCGCCGCCGACACCCAGTTCGGCGACCGACTGGTCAACGGACTCTACACGATGAGCCTCGCCGTCGGCCTCACGATTCCGGATACGACCGACGGCACCATCGTCGCGAACCTCTCGTATGACAACGTCGAACACCCCAATCCCGTCTTTCACGGGGATACCGTCCGGGTGCAATCGACGGTGACGGATAAACGCGAGACCTCCGACGGCGAACGCGGCATCGTCACGATGCACGTCGAGGTGTTCGCGGTCAACCGCGAAACAGAGGACGGCGAGGAAGTGCTGGTCTGTGCGTTCGACCGAACGGCGCTGTCGCTGAAGAAGGCAAACGTCGAGTAAAGGCACGCACTCCGTCGACGCTCGTAGCGTCGTCAACGCTGGCGTCGACGTTCGCCTGTATTGGGCCTCATCCTTCGAGACGGTAGCGTCGCACGCCGTCGTCGGTCGTCGACTCGATGTTACCCCGCCGTTCCAGTCGTGCGAGCGCGCCGACCGACTCGAAGAGCGTGTACGGGCGTTTTTCGAGGTTCTCGATGCGGGCGTCGGTCACCTCGTAAGCCGTCGCCTCCCCGAGGTCTTCCAGCGTACGCCGGCAGTCCGTGGCGAGGGTCTCCAACGACTCGCGGTCCCGCTCGACGACGGCTTGGAGGCCCTCGAAGACGGGGCCGTGGCCGGGATAGACGCAGTCGATGTCCGGCGCAACGGCTTCGAGGGCGTCCAATCCCCGATGGAAGGCGTCTATCGCCTCACGGCAGCCGTCGTCGAGGCCGACGTGAAGCGCAGCGGGGCGGAACGGCTCGACGGCTGTATCACCGGCGAAGAGTCGGTCGCCGTGTCGGAACGCCGCCTGATTCTCCTGGTGGCCCGGCACGTGTATCGCTTCGAACGTGAGACCGCCCACCTCGATGGGCTCGCCCGGGGCGAGTTCGATGTCGATGTGTTCGGGCGGCAGACAGTTCCGATTCCGCCGGAGCGAATCGACCGCTCGGTCGACCTCTTTTTCGAGGTCGGGAATGCCGACCTCGACCGCGTTCCGACGGACGGCGGCCGCGAGGTCGTCGGAGTCGCGTGTGAGGCGCTCGCGGACGCCCGAAAGCGTGTACACGGTGGGGTCGGCCGCCTCGACGATAGTAGCGACCTGCCCACCGTGGTCGGTGTGTGGATGCGTTATCAGGAGGTGGTCGACATCGGACAGTTCGTAACCCGCCTCGGCGAGCCCCTCTCGGAGCGTCTCGGTGGCTGTCTCCCCGGGTGCGCCAGCGTCGACGAGTATCAGCTCGTCGGCGTCGAGGAGGTAGGCGTAGGCGGTGTCGGGCGGCCACGGGATGTCGAACTCGATACGGTGGACCGGCGGGTCGGCCGTCATCGGACCCGCTTCGCCGGAGGCGGAAATAAAAGGTCCGACTGCCCCCGATACTGCCGGCTCACACGCCGTCGAGCCACGGGAGGTCGATGCCGTCCCGGCGGCCGTCGAGAACCCCGAAGCGCTCACCACGGCGCAGTTCCAGCCACCGGAGCAGCCGTTCGGCCCACAGCAGTTTCCGGGCTTTCGTCGGGTCGACCGTCGGGTCCTCGAAGTCCCATCCCGCGAAGACGAGAGCATCGGCGCCACAGGCGTCCGCGAGGAACGCCGCCCGGTCGCCGTCGGTGAATCCACCGGGGTTGACGACGGGGACGCGTGGCTCGGCTTGCGTCGTCGGCAGCACCGCCGTGGCCTCGAACGTAGGCACCAACTCCCGGAGTGCCTCGACGTTGTCGCCGTGGGCGTGGGCCGCAACCGGTGTCCCCGCCGTGGTCAACTCACGTGCGGTCTCCGGGTTCTTGTCGAGGTCGGTCACCATGCAGTCGACGGCGACACCGGCGTCACGAAGCACGTCGACGGCCGTCGAGGCGGCGACGACGCTATCTGCTCGGCGGGCACGCGAGAGGTCACCGGCCAGCGATGGCCCGGCGCCACAGACTGCGACCGTCCCCGAGAGGTCGAGGTCATCGAGAGCGAGCGGCCGTTCGTCCGCCAATAACTCGACGAGCAGGTCTCTGGCGTGTTCGTCGGCCGCCCGGTCGAACCCGAAATCGGACAGTATCGCCTCGTATGCGGGATTCCATTCCTGATATAGCATCGCCACTACGGGACGTAAAGACTGGGCCCAGAGCGCACCAAGGTACCCCTACCCAGATGTGCCCTCCGGGCTTCCAGTCGGTCATTCCGGTCGGTCTGGCATAAGCTTTCTTGTACTGAATGCCAAGCGTCCGACATACGTCAGACTACTCCAGAGACGCCGATATCTCCATTAAAGCGTTTTGGGCAGATTTCGGTCCCGAGCGAACGACCGCCCGGAGCGACCGGAGTTCCGCCGCGGTTCCGACGAGTAAAAGGCCGTCACCACGGAAGACACGGACTCCCTCGGTCGAAGCGCGTCTGGCGACGTAACGTTCGGCGTCCTTCGGTAGCCGGAGTTCGAAGGCGCGAGTCGTAACTGCGGGTTCCTCTTCGGAGTCGGTCACGCGGTCGAGGTGTCGGGCGAACTCCCCATCCGTTGTCACGTCTAACTCCTCGACGGCGATTTCGGGGTCCCGGAGCCGGTCGCGTCGGAACTCGTAACCGACGAGGGCGGCGTCGCGTGTCTCGGCGACGTCGTGGGTTCGGACGACGTGTGCGCCGCGTTCGACCGCCATCGACGTGGCCGCAAGCGACACCGGCAGCGCCTCCTCGGTGTCCCGTCCCGCGAGTTCTCGGAGGAAGTTCTTCCGGTTGATGGAGACGAGAATCGGTCGGCCGTAGCCTCGGAACTCCCGCAGTCGGTCGAACGTCTCGCGGTCGTCTTCGAGGGTCTTCGCTTCCGACCACCCGCCGAAAGCGGGGTCGACGAGCGTCTTCTCGGTGAAGCCGTTCATCGACAGCGCCTCGTAGATGTCGTCGGGGTCCTCGACCGCACCGGGACGTTCGAGGTCCGGCGGCGAGGCCATCTTCGAGACGGCCACGTCGTACTCCGAGCACACACGGGGCATCTCGGGGTCGGCGAAGCCACAGATGTCGTTGACCATCTCGAAGCCCGCATCGAGAGCCACTTCGGCGACCTCGTGATACCGCGTCTCTATCGACCAGACGGCGTCACCGGAGGTCGATTCAAGCGTCTCGACGGCGGTGTCGAGTCGGTCGAGTTCCTCTTCGGCCGACAACACCTCGAAGCGTTTGTTCGCCGACTCCAGCCCCACGTCGACGATGTCGGCGCCCTCGTCGATGAGTTCGCGGTCGACGTACTCGGCGGCCTCGCCGGCGTCGTCGAACACGCTCGGGTCGTACGGCGACTCTTCGGAGACGTTCAACACGCCCATGATTCGCGGCGGGTGGTCGTCGCCGATGGAGAGCCCTGCGGCGTCTACCGTTCGCATACCTCGAATTCGGGGGCCGGCCGCTAAAGGCGTCGGGTATCGGCAGCCGACGACGCCGCCGCGGACGGACGCGCTTATACGCTCCCGTCACGAAATCCCGCCCATGGGAAAGGTCTCCATCGCGCTTCGGGGATGGCGCTTCGACGAGGAGGAGGTGTTCGACGAGAACGACGACATCCGACCGCTCGAGGAGATGAGCGAGGAGACGCGTCGGCGTCTCATCCGACTGCGCGTCGTCGCCGGCGAACCGTGTGACGTGTGTTGGCTGCTCAACGAGAAGAAGGCCGACTGCAACGTCGCCCGCATCGTCTACGGCGAACCCCTCTCGGAGGTACTGCTCTGTCCGGAACACGAACCCCACTTCCTCTACTGGTTCCGGGAAGGTCCCGGACAGCGTGCGAAGGGTGATTCCGACTTCGCGGACCTGTTCCACGAATGGTTCGCCGCAGGCAACCGCGCACCCGACGACTACGAGGGGTTGGAGTACGTCGACACCGAACCCGACGAGATTCCGACGCCCGAGATGGGCGAGGACGTGCCGGAACTCGAGGAGGCAATCGAGGACCTCGACGACGAGGACCTCGACGCCATCGGAATGGACTACTCCGACATCACGTAGATGGTCGACATCGCAGTCGCCGTCGTCGGCGCCGAAACGCCGGGGAACGTCGGCACCATCGCCCGCGGGATGAAGAACTTCGGGCTCTCGGAGCTGTATCTGGTCGACCCGCCCGAACTCGACCCCGAGGGCGAGGCCTACGGCTTCGCCGGTCACGCACGCGAGGACGTGTTGCCGAACGCCCGTGAGGTCGACTTCGAGTACCTCGTCGAGAACTTCTACACCGTCGCCTGCACCGCGACGACCAACGAGGACGCACGCAAACACGTTCGCTACCCGTTCGTCGAACCCGCCGACCTCACCGACGAGTTGGCCGGCCTCGACGCCGACGTGTGTATCGTCTTCGGCCGCGAACGCGTCGGTCTGCTCAACGAGGAAATCGCCCGATTAGACCGAGTCTGTTCGATTCCGGCCAGCGGCGAATACCCCGTCCTCAACCTCGCTCAGGCTGCAACTATCGTCCTGTACGAACTCCGTGAGTTGACCGTCGAGGAGACACAACATCCCGAAAACGCACACGTCCGCGCCGAGGAACACGAAATCGAGGGACTGTACGAGACGTTCTCGGAGTACCTCCACGACGTGGGGCACCCGGAGGAGAAAATCGAGAAGACCGAACGGCTGTTCCGCCGACTCATCGCCCGTGGCCAGCCGACCGGGCGGGAGGCACGGACGATGCGGGGCGTCCTCCGGCGCGGCGCGCTACGGGCGACCGGAGAGATTCCCCGCGGTGACGAGAACGACGAGAACGACGAGTCCTGAGAAGTCAGCTCCGCTTTCCGATTTCCTCTCGCAGCAACTCCGAGACGACTTCGCCGTCGGCCTTTCCGCGGAGGGCGCCCATGCACTCGCCCATGAGCCCCGAGAACGCGCCCATCCCCTCGGCTTCGACCTGGTCGGCGTTCCGTCCGACGACCTCCTCGACGACCTCCCGAACTTCCTCGCGGTCGACGCCGGAGAGGCCGGCCTCCTCGATGGCTTCCTCGGCCGACAGCGACCCGTCTGCGGCCAACTCCGAAAGCACCGGACCGATACCCTCGTTGGCCAACTCGCCGTCCTCGACGAGTTCCAGCACCGAGAGCAACTGTTCTGCGGTGAGGTTTCCGACGGGCACGTCGTCGCGTCTGAGTTCCGTCAGCGTCGATTCGAGCGTGCCGGCGGCCGTCGTCGGGTCGATGCCGCGGTCGACTGCCTCCTCGAAGGTCGACATGTGTCGGCCGTAGGCGACCTGGTCGGCCAGTCCTTCGCCGAGGCCCAACTCCGATTGATAGCGTTCGACCTTCTCGGTGAGCAGTTCGGGCGTCTCGACGGTAGAGGGGTCGGGTTCGACCGGCGGCACGTCCGTCTCGGGGTACATCCGCGCCGCGCCGGGCAGCGGCCGGAGGTACTTGGAGGTGCCGTCCTCGTTTGCCCCGCGAGTCTCCTCGGGCACCTCGTGGATGGCGACCTCGGCGCGGTCGGCGACAGCGTCGATGGCCCCCTCGGCAACCTCGGCGTCGGCCGCCACCAGCGCGACGGCGTCGTCGGCCTCGGCGTCGACGGCCTCACGAAGCGCCTCGACCTCGGCGTCGGTGACGCCGTAGGCCGGCAGTTCGTCGGTGTGGAAGATGCCGCCGGCACCGTGGCGTTTGGCGTGGTCGGAAAACTCCGTGCCGAGGCGGCGGTCGGGCTGGATTTCCCGGCCGACGAGGCCGTCGAATCCTTCGAGTCGGACGGCGTAGACCGCTTCGGCACCGGCGATTACGCCGCTGTCAGTGTCTTCGAACACGCCGCTTACGTCCTGCGGTTCGGCGACCGACGCGTCTCTCGCCTGCAGTTCCTTGGCGATGTCGAGTAACGCGACCTGTCGGCCGACCTCGCCCTCGACGAGGTCGTCGATGTCGTCGAGGCTCTGGACGCCTTTCATCTCGACGCGGGCACCCTCGGCGATGGAGACGTTCACGTCCTGTCGGATGGTGCCGAGACCGCGTTTCACCTTTCCCGTCGAGCGCAGCAACATCCCGATTCGCTCTGCGGCCTCCAGCGCCTGTTCGGGCGATCGGATGTCGGGTTTGGTTCCGATTTCGACGAGCGGGATGCCGAGACGGTCCAGTCCGTAGGTGACGCCACCCTCTCGCTCCTCGATTCGTGCGGCGGACTCCTCTTCGAGCAGCATATCCGCGATGCCGACCGAACCCTCCGAGGTGGTGATTTCGCCGTCGGTGGCGACGAGCGAGGAGCGCTGAAAGCCCGAGGTGTTCGAGCCGTCGACGACGATTTTCCGCATGACGTGGGCCTGGTCGACGACCTCACAGTCGAGCAGGGAGGCGATTTCCATCGCGGTGTCGAGTGCCTCGCCGTCGAGGCGGTGCGGTGGCTCGTCGTCCTCTTCGACGAGACAGGTGGTGTCGAAGGCGAGATACTCGAACTCGCGGTCGACGCGGGACTCCTCGAGGGCCGCCTCGTCGAGTTCGCCGAGTTCGGATTTCGTCGGGTGGAGGTATCGCGTGAACGACCGGACCGACTCCTCCGGTTCGCGGCGCTCCGTCGGACAGTTACAGAAGAGTTTGGTCTCGGTGTCGAGTTGCTGGTGAATCTCCAGCCCCGCGACGAGACCCAACTCCTCGTAGTCGTAGCTCATTACGAACCGCTCCGGTGGGCAGCGTCAAAAAAGACACCATCCGCGGGACCGACGGAGCGACGGACGGTCCACGAGTGCTCAGAACTCGCCGGCTTCAAGCGCGGCGTGAAACACCATTCCCAAGGCGAGGTGCTGGCGAGCGGCCTCGGCGACCTGTCTGCGAGCGGCGTCGCCGTCTGCGAGGGTGTACTCCTTCGTCTTGACCAGTTCGCGCTGTTCGAGTACGTCGCCGTCACAGAGGCCGTGGAGCCGTGGATAGACGGTACCCGGGCTGAGAACGGTGTCGAACTCGCTTGCGAGGTCATCGAGCAGTTGCTTGCCGTGGGTGTCCGAGGCTCGAAGCCCCACGAGCGACAACAGCAGTTCGTCCAGCGACGTTTTGACGTAGGATTCACCGAAGGAGAACCGGCCGCGGTCGGCCACCGACGATTCGACATCGGCGACGAGTTCCGCTACGGCACTGCCGGAGGCGGCGGACTCGTCTTCGCCGGTGAGTTCCGCTTGCAGACGGTCGATACTGATTTGCGGGCTCGATTCAGAGCCGGACTCCATCGGGTTCATGTTGCCGTAGAAACCCCGTGTGTACATAACCCATCAACCCCGTTTTCTCCGGCAGAAAACCCGCCAAAGGATTTATATAAAATACGCATGTATCCGGTTGATTCACCCTGTTTTGTATTAGTGGTTGGAGGGGTTTCTCACAGGGGACTTCTCGAAAGCCGAAGCGCTTTCGTCCTCAGTCGTCGCCGAGGATGACCCGCTCGGTCATCGCACGCGGGTCGAGGACGTCGTCTGCCTCCGCCTCGGTGAGGTAGCCCTCCTCGATGGCGACCTCACGGACGGTCTTGCCCTCTGTGAGAGCCTGTTTTGCGACCTTCGAAGCCTTGTCGTATCCGATGGCGGGGTTCAGCGCCGTCGCGAGCGCCATCGTCTCCTCGACCTTCTTCCGGCAGTGGTCAGCGTTGGCTTCGAGTTTGCCGACGAAACGCTCGCCGAAGACGGCGGCGCTGTTGGCGATGAGGTTCGCACTCTGCAGGAAGTTGTACGCGACCACCGGCTTGTAGAGGTTGAGGTCGATTTCGCCGCGGGCCGCGCCAGCGGAGACGGCGGCGTCGTTGCCGACGACCTGCTTGTGGACCTGATTGACCGACTCGGCGACGACCGGGTTGATTTTGCCCGGCATGATCGACGAGCCGGGCTGGTTCTCCGGCTGTTCGATTTCGCCGAGGCCGTTTCGGGGGCCGGAAGCGAGCAGTCGGAGGTCGTTTGCGATTTTGTTCATCGATCCGGCGACCGTCCGCAGGGCACCGTGGGCCTCGTTCATCGCGTCGTGGGCCGCCTGTGCCTCGAAGTGGTTGTCGGCTTCACGGAACTCCAGGCCCGTCTCCGAGGAGATGTACTCCGCGGCGAGGCCGGGGAACTCGGGGTGGGTGTTCAGACCCGTCCCGACGGCGGTGCCGCCGAGGGCGAGTTCGCCGAGGTGGTCCCGCGTCGCGGCGACGCGCTTGATTCCTTTCTCGATTTGGGTCCGGTAGCCGCCGAACTCCTGTCCGAGACGGACGGGCGTGGCGTCCTGCAGGTGGGTTCGGCCGGTCTTGACCACGTCGTCGAACTCGCCTTCCTTCTCGGCGAGTTCGTCCGCCAGCGTCTCCAGGGCCGGAATCACGTCGCGCTCGACGGCCTCCAGTGCGGCGACGTGCATCGCCGTCGGAATCACGTCGTTGCTCGATTGGCCGTAGTTGACGTGGTCGTTGGGGTGAATCTCCCGCGTACCGATTTCGCCACCGAAAATCTCGGTGGCCCGGTTGGAGAGAACCTCGTTTACGTTCATGTTCGAGGAGGTTCCCGAGCCGGTCTGGAACACGTCGACGGGGAACTGCTCGTCGTGGTCGCCGGCGATGACCTCGTCGGCCGCCTCGACGATGGCGTCGGCCTTCTCGGACTCGAGGAGGCCGAGTTCCTCGTTGGCCTTCGCGGCGGCCTTCTTGACGATGCCGAGCGCACGGATGAACCGCCGCTGGAAGGTCAGCCCCGAGATGGGGAAGTTCTCGACGGCGCGCTGGGTCTGGGCGCCCCAGTAGGCGTCCGCCGGCACCTGCATCTCGCCGAGGCTGTCGCGTTCGGTTCGGAACTCCTGGTCGTCGGACATACGAGAGGCGTCGCGTCGGGGCACGTAAAAATCACCGAATCCGCCGCGAGCGCCGAGCAACGTCGGCCGTCGTTACTCCTCGGGCGTCCGCGTCGTCAACTCCAAGGCGTGGACGTCGGTCGTCATCGCCTCCCCGAGGGCGTCGTAGACGAGGTCGTGCTGTTCGAGCAGCGACAGTCCCTCGAAGGCCGGCGAGACGACCGTCGCCCGGAGGTGGTCGTCGTCGTGGTCGCCGCGGGCACGCTCGACGGTCGCCTCACACTCCTCGATTGCCGCCTCGATTGTTTCCTCGACGTCTTCCGGTGTCATACTGCCGTGTGCGTCGCCGATTCACCTACGTCCATCGGTCCAGGCCGGTCTGGACGACCGACTCCTCGATGCGCTCGAAGCCGCGTTCGACCTCCTCGGCCGGAACCTCCCACATGTCGGTGACGAACCGCTTTGCCGCCTCGATATCCGGGTCGATGTCAGTGTCGTAGTCGTAGTCGTCGGTCACGTTCGGGTCCAGAAACATCGCTCGAATGCGGTCGGCGTGGGCGATGGACTCCCCACGGGCCGCCAGTGCGCCGTCGAGGTCGCCGTGTTCCCGGATGAGTTTCACGGCCGTCTTTGGGCCGATTCCGGAGATGCCTTCGTTGAAGTCCGTCCCCATCAGGATGGCGGCGTCGACGAGTCCTTCCCACGTCAACTCGTGTTCTTCGAGCGTCGCCTCGAACTCCATACACTCGGGGTCGCCCTTGCTCGTCAATCCCCGCAGCGTGTAGGGAGCGCCCAACAGCAGCGCGTCGTAGTCCTCCGAACCGACGTAGTCGGCATCGCCGTATCGAGCCATGTGGGCCGCCTGTGCCTCCCCTTCGGCAGGCGCCTCGACGACCGGCACGTCGAGCAACGCGAGCAGTTCGCGGGTCGTCTCCTGTATCGTGTCGGTGAGTCGCTGGGTTCGGGATTCAAGGGCCGCGATTTCGGCCGCTTCGGAGTCCTCGCGTTCGCGGGCCTCCGCGAGTTGTTCCTCGTAGGTCTCCCGCTGTTCGCGACGTTCTTGGACCTCGTCGTCTTTGAGTTCGGTGACGCCGCCGTCGAAGACGAACACGGGCGTGATGTCGTGCTCGAAGAACTTCGGAAGCCCCTGAACGACGCCGATGAGGTTCGCGACCTCCTCGCCGTCGGCCGTAGTGTAGGCCTCGCTTCGGGTGAACTTCACCGTCGTCGTCAGATACCGATACAGCCAGTTGTGGGCGTCGATGGCGACGACCGACCCGGCCAACTCCTCGAAGGGTTTCGGCTCGATGACCGCCAACTGCCGGATGTCCGCGTTTCCCATTGGCGGCCGTTGGCCCGCCGAGCGCTTGAATCCCCCGCCACGCCGGAGTCGTGGGGTTTTCCTCGGCCGGTGCCGTACGCTGGGGCAATGGACCGGGAGCGAACGGTCGACAGGGCGGCACTGCTGGTCTTCGTCGCAGTCTCCGTACTCGGCCTCGTCGTTTTCCGCATCGCCGTCGGCTGGTCTGTCACCGAACCGTATCTCGAAGGGACCATCGTCGAAGTCGTCCCACCGACCGTGTGGATATCCGTCGTCCCCGTCTTCGTCCTCGTGGGAGCGCTCGCCGCGCTCCTGTTGTACCGACTCAGCGGTGTCAGGATGCCGGGCAGCCGATTTCGGTAGCGCTCACCCGGACGGCGCGGGCGGCTCCTCACCGCGTTTTCGCTCCAGAAACGCCAGTTCGTCATCGGAGAGGTCGCGCTTTCGGTACCGGTCGAGCCCTGCGCGGTATCGGGCCGTCGAGCGCTCCGCCGGCGCGTGGGCGGGGCGTTCCAACACCAACTCGGCGATGCCGGTCTCCTCGCCGGTGAAGGCAAACCCCGCCCGGTACAGCGCCTCGTAGGCGAAGGGGTTGTTGACCGCGATGCGGACGCGCTCGTAGCCCCGGGCAGCCGCTCGCTCGACGACGAACCGACAGAGTCGCGGGCCGATTCCCTCGCCGCGACGGTCGTCCCGGACGGTGACGTACCGGAGCCACAGCGTCTCCGAGTCGGTTCGGTCGGCATTGAACGCGACGGCAGCGACCACGCTGTCGTCGAACTCGCCATCGGTCGACTCGCCTTCGCGAACGACTGCCTTTCCCGTGTTCGACATGACGAACTTCCCGGCGTAGCTGAACCGCCGGTAATCGAGTCGGATCGTGGGGCCGTCGGCCGGCCAGCCGAGGAGTTCGGGGGCCGGGAACTCGGAGGCCATACCCGACCGACGGGGGCAACGGAGTTATGCCCGGCGCTCGATTCCCCGACAATGAGTTGGGACGTTCGCGCCTTCGATACCTTCGCGCCGCTGTACGACATCTTCATGCCACCGGCCGACACGCTCGCGCTCCGGAAAGGGCTGGTCTGTGCCGACCGCGAACTCGAACGAATCGTCGAGGTCGGCGGCGGTTCGGGACGAGTGGCCCAGGAGGTGGGGGCCACCGTCGTCGACCCCGCCGAGGGGATGCTCCGACGGGCTCGTGGCCGCGGCCTCGAAACCGTCCAAGGCGTCGCGGAGTCACTGCCACTCGCAGACGGCTCGGTCGATGCCGTCCTCATCGTCGACGCGTTCCATCACTTCCCCGACCATGAGGGTGCCTTGCGCGAGGCCGCCCGCGTGCTCGCCCCGGGCGGCGTCCTCGTCATCTCGGAGTTCGACCGCTCGACGCGCCGAGGGCGACTGCTCGACGTTGGTGAACGACTCGTCGGGTTCGATTCGCGGTTCTACACGGCGGCGGAACTCCAAGCCGCAATCGACGATGCCGGCCTCGACCCTCGGCCGCTCGAGTACGGCTTCGAGATGACTATCGCGGGCGTCAAGGAGTGAGAAGGGACCGACCGTCTCAGCTGATTTTGAAGTAGAGGAACCGCCACACCGTCAGCACGAACGCGCCGCCGACAAGCATGATGCCGGCGAAGATGGGGTCGAAACCGCGGTTCGGAACAACGAGGACACGGACGACGATGCCGACGATGGCGGCGGGCACCCACGACCGGATGGCGAGCGGAATCGAGGAGTTCGGCGCCGACCCACCGCCCGGCGAGTACGCCCCGACGAGCGGCGCACAGACGAGCCACCCGAGGATGAACGGCCCGGCGGCGTAGAGGTAGATTATCGGTTCGGCCTGCAACCGCTCCATCGGCGTGTGTTGAAGCGTCCCGACGAGTAGGAACGCCATCAGGACGACGATATCGCCGACCGCAATCGGCCACGTACTCGCGTCGAGTCGCTGTTCGAGGAACGACTGGTCTGCCATGAGCGAGGCTTCGAGGCCACCCCTTCAAGTCCTTGCGGATTGTCCTGCGGTCACTCCGTCGGGTCGGCGTTCAGCCCCGACCCGGATGGCGGCCGGAGAACGAGTGCGGCCAACCCCGCGGCGATAGCGAGGGCGCCGCCGAGCGTGAAGGTGGGAATCCAGCCGAACGAAGCGACGAGGAAGCCGGCGACGGTGCCGGCGAAGACGCCGCCACCGACCTTCGCGGTGTAGATGACCGCGTAGTTGCTGGAGGAGTACTCCGAGCCGTAGTAGTCGGCTATCATCGCTGGGAAGTAGACGTACAGCGGCGAGGAGAAGAACATCGCGCCCATCACCATCGCGACGAAGACGATGCCGGCGTCGGCGCTGCCGGCGGCGATGAGGCCGAGACGGAACAGGCCGGCGAGGACGAAGGAGACGACCATCACGTGCTTGCGCTCGAAGCGGTCGGAGGCCTCACCCAGAATCATCCGGGAGACACCGGCAGCGATGGGGAGAAGGGTTGCCGCGGCGGTGGCGACGACGGCGGCGAATCCGAGGTGTTCGGCGAAGCGAACGACGTTCGCGATGACGAGCAAGTCGGCGCCGGCGGTCGCGATGAACATCGCATACAGCAGCCAGAACTGCCAGGTCTTCAGCATCTCTCTGGTCGTATAGGAGCGACCGCGCAGCGACGCCGCGAGGTTCGAGCGGTCGGCGTTGTCGTCATCGTCGTCCAAACCGAGCCAGTTCGAGGGCGGGTCACGGAGGAGAACCGCACCGAGGAGCAAGACGAGGAGGATGACGATGCCGACGTTGCGCAACACGTCGGCGTAACTGGCGACGGTCGCGTTCGCCCGGACGTAGGGAACGACGAGTGCGCTGCCGCCGGCGAAGGCCATCGTCCCGATACCGGTCGTGAGTCCGGTTCGGTCGGGGAACCACTTGACTGCGGTGTTGACGGCGACGGTGTAGACGATACCGACGCCGACCGCACCCAGCGAGTAGAGGACGTACAACTGCCAGATGCTGTCGGCGTAGGCCAACCCGACGTAGCCGCCGCCGGCGAGCAGCGCCGCGAGAAACATCAACAGTCGCGGGCCGCGGCGGTCCCGCCACCAGCCAGCGGGGAACTGCGACAGCGACTGGAAGACGACATAAAACGAGAAGACGGCACCGAGCGCCGGCAGGGCGATGTCGAGGCTCTCTGCGAGCGGCCCTTCGATGGACGACCAGACGTACTGATACGGGCTAACGGCGGCCATCATGCCGGCCGCGGCGACGATTTGCCACCATCGCGAGAAGCCGAGTATCTCCCGTGCTCGCCCGTCGTAGTCGACTTCGGACGGGCTGTCGGGACCGTCCGACGACGCGTCATCACTCATTGCCCGGCGGTTGTCGTGGCCACGATATAAGCGAACGGACTCACGCCCCCGTCGTAGAGCGGCTAGGGGCGGTCGGCAGACCGGCCGGGTGATTTTCTTCGATAACCGCTCTATAAGTTATGGAAATTTTTCTTGCTACCTTTATAGAGCCAATTCGTTGTTTCTGCATTGAATATCAGATGATTTTGAAAAATGTTTAAGTAACAATCAGCAGTAGTTTACGGCGTATTATGACGGATTACTACGACATCGTTCTCGGGCTCATTCCCGCGTCGTTCGCCGGCCTGACCGCCGTGTTCCTCCTCGCCGGGTTGTCGTTGTCCGTCTCGATTCCGTTGGCGTCGGTGGCTGCGGTCGGTCTCATCTACCATGCGCTGTTCGTCAACGCGCCCGTCGCAACGACTGCCGGAGACGACGAACCCACCGCCGAGGCGCCGCCAGCGGGAGCCACTGCCGACTAGTCGCAGTCCCTAAGCGGGCGCCGCCCGAAGCGTCGGTATGACGGACGTTCTGTTCCTTCGAAGCGACGAACTCGCAGGTCTTGCGACGCCCACGGAGTACGTCGAGTGGGTTCGCGCCGGCTACGAGAGCCACGGCTTGACCGGCACCGCCGAACCGCGGACGAAACTCGTCAGCGGCGACCCGCCGGGGATGTGTACCGGCTACCTCGCCATCCTCCCGGAGGTCGGCGGGATGGGCGGGTACACCTACGCTGCCGGGTTCGGCGACGGCGACGTACACTTCGCGTTGCCGCTATTCGATGCCGAATCCGGCCGGATGCTCGCGTTGCTCGATGGGGCGTCGATGAACCCCTTCAAGACCGGCGCGACCGGCGCCGTCGCGGTCGACGAACTGGCACGCGAGGACGCGAGTACCTGTGCAGTCGTCGGGTCGGGCGCACAGGCACGAGGGCAATTGAAGGCCACCGCGACGGTTCGGGACTTCGAGACGGTTCGCGTGTTCTCGCCGACACCGGAGAGTCGGGAGTCCTTCGCCGCCGACTTCGACGACCGCCTCGCGGCCGACGTGACCGCGGCAGATTCCGCGAGTGCGGCCGTTTCGGGAGCCGACGTGGTCATCACGGCGACGAAGGCCTCCGACCCCGTCTTCCACGACGACGACCTTGCGGACGGTGCCCACGTCACCGCGATGGGCCAGTACGACCTCGGGAAGCAGGAAATCAGCGCCGAGACGGTCGCCCGTTCGACCTACGTTCCGGACCTCCGGGCGCGAGCGTTCCAAGACGCCGGCGCGTTCCTCGCGGCACGGGATGCCGGCGTCGTCGACGACGACCACATCCACGCCGAGTTGGGCGAAGTCGTCGCCGGGTCGGCGGAGGGTCGGACGAGCGACGAGGAGGTGACGGTGTTCGACAGCGGTGGAACCGGCATCGAAACCGTCGCGGCGGCGTGGGGACTGTACGAGCGGGCGAAAGAGCGCGGTCTCGGCGAGACCATCGAGTTCGCGCCCGGAAGCGAGGCGCTGACCGGCGAGTAGTCAGACTCGCTCGCGGACCGTCCGGACGATATTCAAGTCGTCGTCGAGTCGGACGCGGAGTTCCTCCTCGCCGGCCGGGAACGTGACTTCCACGTCGAGTGGGTCACGGGACTCGACGGTCGTGTACTCCCCCGTTACGCAGGGTTCGATGTCCCAGTAGGGGCGAGTCTCGACGTCGACGCCGTGGTCGGCGTAGAACGACTCGACGACTGATTTTCGGAGCGCGAGCGACGCGAAGGACGTGCCCGAGCGGTTCGTACAGACGGTACACTCGAAGCCGACCAGCACCTCGAACGGGAGGTGGTTGTCCGGTTCGAAGAGGTATCGCTCCGTCTTGCCGCCACAGCTCGGACACACCCCGTTGGCCGCGAGCATCATTCCCGTGGTCGCCCAGCGACGGTAGGCTTCCATCAGTTCCTCGGTGTCGCGGTTCTGCAGCGCACTCGGCGGGTAGTCAATGGAGAGGATTCGCTCCTCGCAGTCGGTACAGCGAATCGTCACTCGCTCGTCGTCGTAGACGCCCTCCAGCGCCCCACCACAGGCGTAGCAGGACCCCTCGACGGAGAACGGTCCGACCGTCGCGGTGTCGGTGAGCGTCCCCGAAAGGACGGTCTCGACGACCCGTTTGCCGTGATACCGGAGTTCGTAGCCGTCGTCGGTGCGGCGGATGAAGTGGCCGCGAAGGCGGTCGAGATGATAGTTGAATCGGCCGCTGTCGTCGACATCGGCGCGTTCGCGAAGTTCGGAGAACGACACCGGACGCCGGTCGTCTTTGAGCGCCTGCAGAATCGACAGCCGCACGTCGTCGCCGAGTATCTCGAACGCCTCGGCCGGCGAGAGCCGTTGGCTCGACATACGCCTACTCCTCGGCGGTCGCCCTTAAGCCTCAGCAGAAACGTGTTTCTGTCAGACGTACGGCGTCAGGCCGACGGCGTCGACGAGAGCGATGCCGGCGACGAGCGCCCCGAGGAGGTACCCCGCGATTGCACCGCCGTTGAGCAGCGGCAGCCCTGCGTGGGCACGCCCTTTCATCACCATCCACATGAGGACGAGCAGTCCGACCGTCGTGCCGAGGACGGCGCCGAGTGCGGGAACGGTGACCGCGAGTCCGGGCACGTCCAACAGCGGCGCGTCGCCGGGGCGGAAAAACGCCGCCGACGCGACGAGAATCGAGGGGATGACCGCATCGCCCAACCCGATGAAGAACGCGTCGCGCTCGAACGGTTCGGGTGGCTCTTCCTCGGTGTCGTCACTTTCAGCCTCGGAAGTCTCCTCGGCGTCGTCGTCCGAAATCGTCTCCGGCCCCTCCTCTTCGAGGAACGAGTACGACAGCGTCAGCGGAATCACCAACACGACCGGCAGTCGGAGGTCCATCACACCCGAGGCCAGCGTGAGCATGTGTTCGGTGCCGTACACCGAGATGGCGTCGTACACTGCCAACACGACGAGCAAGACGAGGGCGGGGAGAAGTCCGAAACTGATGCCGAACAGCCCCGCCGCGCCCGCTCCCATGACGATACCGGCGGCGTCGATGACGTACCACTCGGGGTAGGCGAGCAGGCCGACACCCAAGCCGAGTGCGGCGCCGACCGCCAAGACGTTGAGACCGCCGACCGTGACCACGGCGGGAATCACGACCGAGAAGACGTAGAACGACAGGAACACCGACGCGAAGACGATGAGTCCCTGGAGGAGTTGGTCGACGCCGAACTTCAGCGCGACGAGCATCACCGCCGTCGCGACGAGGATGGCGCCGATGTACAGCACGCTGTTGGTCGGGTCGGATGGGTCTTCGACGGTCTGGTAGCCGGCGTTCATGAACGGCTCGACGAGGGCGAGGGCGCCCAACTGGACGAGGAGGAAGACGCCGACAGTGGCGGCGACGGCAACGTAGGCCCGCTTCATACCCTACGGTCCGGTGGCGGTCGTTTGGGCGTTGCGGTCTCCGAACGGTCCCTCACCGGGCGTACAGTTTCGTCCCGAGCAACAGCGGGAGGTCGACGCCCTCCTCGGGAGAGACCGCGATGTAGGGGCGGTCGACCGGCCCGAACACGTCGACGACGCGGCCGACCGAATCGAGGTCCTGGTCGACGACTGCGGCCCCCATGTCCGGGTGGTCGTCGTCGGGACAGCGGACGACGGCCAGCCCCTGGGCGGTCCTGACGACCTCGCCGACGCGTTTCATTCCCGGAGGGCGGAGACGTACGCCGCGACGGCCCCAAGGAGGTCGGATTTCGTGGCGTCGTCGGCGTCCTTCACGAGGACGCGACCGCGGGGTTCGTACTCCCGTGGATACGTCTTTTCGCGCTCGATGACGGCGTCGTAGCCGACCTGCTGGACCGCGCTGGCTATCTCGTCGACGGTGGGTTCCGGAACGGCGAGGTCCGCGGGGACGCGCCGGCCCTCGCTACGCGATAACTCCGCGTCGAGATAGGCGGGCCAGATGACGTTCTCGACCATAGTCGACGTGGGCGACGGCGGCGTAAAAAGAGGGCGGTTACGGCCGACGGGCGAGGAGTGCCACGGCGGCGAGTGCGACTACTGCGACGAGTCCACCGAAGCCCGCGCCGTCGCCGTCAGTCGAGTCGGTCTCGGTCGTCGACGGCTCCGAGTCGGCCGGCGTCGCGGTCGGCGTCGCCTCTGACTCCAGTTCGGCCTCCGAAAGCGCCTCGGCGATTGACTCCAGTGCGATGGCGATTCGGGGCGCCGGTTGGCTGAGGTAGTTGCCGTTGATGGCGACGACTTGGTCGTTCTGGACCGCGAACGTCGACTCGTAGGCGGCCGTGTTCGGGACCCGCCCCTCGTCGTCTGCGACGATGATTACTTCGGGGTTCCACTCCACGAGAGCCTCGTCGTTGATTTGGCCGTATCCCTTGACGCCGTTTTCGGCGGCGACGTTGACGCCGCCGGCGGTCGTGATGAGTTCGCTGATGAAGGTTCCCGACCCGGCGGTGAAGTTGTCGGTGAAGTGTAACACGCGCGGCGACTCGTAGGCGTCGGTGCCGTTGCGGACCGAGTCGATGCGGTTCCAGTACTCCTCGTTGGTCGTCTCGGCGGCCTCACAGGAACCGACGAGTTGACCGGTCAGTTCGGTTTTATCCGCGACGAACTGCAGGGAGTTGCCGAAGCCGAACTTGTAGACGGTCTGGTTGGCCTCACGGAGGCTCTGGACGGTCTCGTCGGGAACGACGTTCGGTGCCAACACGATGTCGGCGTCGAGTTCGACGACGGCCTCCTGGTTGACGGAGAAGCCGTCGTCGTTGAGGACGTTCGTCTTCCCGTCGATGCCCTCGAGATAGTCGGTGTAGGGGCCGACCGGGGCGCCGACGACGCGGTCCTGGGCGTCGAGTTCCCACAGCGTCTGGGCCGCACTCGGTTGGAGGGCGACGATGCTGTCGGGCCGTTCCTCGACGGTCACGTTCGTCCCCGTGGCATCGGTCGCGGTGAACGGGAACGAACAGTCGGCGTCTCCCTGTGTGGTCGCGCCCACCGCAGGGGCGGCGGCCGCAGAGAGCGCGACGACGAGAAGCGCCGTGACGAAGACGGCAGTGTAGCATCGAGTCATCGAGCGAACAGAGAGACGAGGGCAATAAGTATTTGGCTAATCCAACCGCAGTTGTGCCTATGGTCTTCCGACGGGCGCTGGCGTGGTCGGCGGGGTTAGCCCTGCTGTTCGTCGCCGTCGTGCTCGTCAGCGCGACGCTCGGCTACGCCGACATCACGCCGCTGTCGGTCGCCTACGTCGTGCTCAACGCGGTCGCGGTGCCGACCGTCGACACCTCGGGGATGGCGTGGGTTCACCCCTTCGAGTTCGCGGTGCCGGCGACGACCACGACTATCGTCCGGGAGATACGACTCCCACGCATCGTTCTCGGGGGCGTCGTGGGGTTCGCACTCGCGTTGGCCGGCACCGTGATGCAGGGGTTCTTCCGGAACCCGATGGCTGACCCCTCGATAATCGGCGTCTCGACCGGCGCTGCCGTCGGTGCGGTCGCCTACATCGTCTTCGGCGCGGCGCTCACGTCGGCGATTGGGGGTATCGTCCCCCAAATCGTCGCCGGGTGGGGACTGCCCGCCTTCGCGTTCGTCGGGTCGGTCGTCACCGCCTTCGGCGTCTACCTCATCGCCAGCGAAGGCGGCCGAACCCCCGTTGCGACGCTGCTTTTGGCCGGCGTCGCCATCCAGACGTTCCTCGGGGCGGTCATCTCGTACATGCTGTTGCACGCCGGCGACGGCCTCGAAGGGGCCGTCCACTGGCTGATGGGCCACCTCCAGTACAGCAGTTGGTGGCGGGTCCGAGTGGCGTTGCCGGTCGTCGCCGTCTTCTTCGTCCTGCTGTTGGCGTACGCTCGGGATTTGAACGTCCTGTTGCTCGGCGAGGACGACGCCCGAACACTCGGCATCGAAGTCGAGCGCACGAAGCGCGTGCTGCTTGCGGCTTCGAGCATCGTCACCGCCGCCGCGGTGGCCGTGTCGGGTGTCATCGGGTTCGTCGGCCTCATCGTCCCGCACGCGATGCGACTCGTCGTCGGCCCCGACCACCGGATACTGCTCCCGACGAGTGCGCTGGCCGGCGCCGTCTTTCTGGTCGCCACCGACACCGTCGCCCGGATGGGACCGGCGGAGATGCCCGTCGGCATCATCACCGCGGCGCTTGGGGCACCGTTCTTCCTGTATCTGTTGACGAAACGGGAGGTGCACGCGCTGTGATATCTCTCGACACCGTCGGCGTCGAGTTGGGCGAGACGACCGTCCTCGACGGCGTCTCCCTATCCGTCGACGATGGGCAGTTCCTCGCGCTCGTGGGGCCGAACGGGGCGGGGAAGACGACGCTTCTCCGGACGTGCAACGGCCTGCTGTCGCCATCTCGGGGAACGGTCACCGTCGACGGACGGAATGTTTCGGAACTGTCGGCCCGAGAAGTCGGCCGACTCGTCGCGACGGTGCCACAGGAGACCAGTTTGGCGTTCGATTTCGAGGTCTCCGAGGTGGTTGCGATGGGGCGGACGCCACATCGCTCGCGGTTCTCGACGGCGAGTGAGGCCGACCGGGCCGCCGTCGAGTCGGCGCTCGACCGGACCGACACGGCACAGTTCGCGGACCGCTCGGTGAGCGCGCTGAGCGGCGGCGAACGCCAGCGAGTCGTCTTCGCCCGCGCGCTCGCACAGGAGACGCCGGTGTTACTGCTCGACGAACCGACCGCGAGCCTCGACATCAACCATCAGGTCCGAACGCTGTCGTTGGCTCGTGACCTCGCGGCGGAGGGAAAGACGGTCGTCGCAGCCATCCACGACCTTGACCTCGCGGCGCGGTTCTGCGACAGCGTCGCGTTGCTCTCCGACGGGGAGATTCTCGCCAGCGGCCGGCCCGAGGAGGTCCTCGACGCCGAGCGTCTGGAGACGGCATTCGGCGTCCGGAGCGCCGTCGGGACGAATCCCATCACGGGAACGCCGACGGTGACGCCGCTTTCGGACGCACCGCCCGGCGACCGGCACGTCCACGTTCTCGGCGGCGGCCAGCGAGCCGCACGGACCATCGGTCGGTTGGTCGACGCCGGCATCGAGGTGACGGCGGGCGTCCTTCCGGAGGGCGACGCCGCAGCGTCGACCGCTCGGAGCGTCGCGAGCGACCTCGTCACGGCGCCGCCGTTCGGTCCCGTCCCTGAGGACCGGATTCGAGCAGCGAGTTCGCTGGCCGAGCGCGCCGACGCGACCGTCATCGCCGCCCCGCTCGACGACGCGAACGCGACGGTGGCCACGGCCAGCGCTCGACTCCTCGCTCTCGAAGGCGTCGAGACGCCGAACGGACGGGCGGAGGTCGTCACCGAGACCGAGTTGGGGGCCGCAGCCGGGGCGACACCGCCGACTCACTCGCCGACGAAGCGGTCGTAAAACAAATCGACGAGGCCCGCAGCCACCATCATCGGGAGGAAAAGCGAGAAGACGACGACCAACGCCAGCGTGGCGGCCATGGTGTTCGTCGGCGGGTAGACGAGCGGCCAGACGGCAGCGAGCGGTTCCCGAAACCACACGACCGTCACGGCCAACGCGAGAAGTCCCGAACCGATTCGGGCGGCGTCACGCCGCCGGTCGGGTGACCGCGGGTCCTCGAAGGCGGAATCCATGACTCCTTTTACCGCGGAGGCGCCCTACCACTTTCGCTCGAAGTGCCTTGTTCCTTGTGAACAATCGACACAGTTTTGTGGGTCCCTCTACTAATAGCCAGAACGGAGGCAAACAGAATGTCGACGAGCCCCGATTGGACCCATCCGGCCGACGAGCGAATCCTGCGATTCCTCTCGGAGAACCCACCGGACTACGTGCCGCTCATCGCCAATCGGCTCGGGATGCACCTCGGCTACGTCGAACGGCGCGTCGACACGCTCGTCGACCACGGATTGCTCGAACCGGTCAGTGGGGAAGTGATTTACGCGGTGACCGAACGGGGCGAACGCTACCTCAAAGAGGGCGCCGTCGCCGTCGCCCCGAGCGACGACTAAACCGATTCTCGCTCGTAAAAATCAGTTCTGCCGTGTCGAACGGGCCTCCCGTACCTCGGCCCCGTCCCGCAACTTGTCCTCGCAGTTCGGACAGACACGTACCGACGACATCTCTTGCGGTGCGAACACACGGACGTAATTCTCCGTCACGAACCCTTCGCAGTTGCGGCAGTGTGGCATACGTTAGACGGGTAGTACCCAATCACAAGTATCTTTCCCCTGACCGGTGAAAAATACGTCCTCGTGGGGGCGACACGTTCAAAACGTCAGTTCGTTCCCACACTCCGTACAGGTGAACTCGAAGGTGTTCTCCTCGGTGAGCGAGAGACCGTGACCAGTCTCCTCGCCGCACTCGCTGCAGGGCATCACCGATTCGATGGAGTCCCAGTCGTGTTTCGAGGAGGGCGCGCCGAAGGCGAATCCGACCACCGGGTCGTCGTTGTCGGCGTCGTTGGAGCCCTCTTGGAACTGCCCCGGCGGGAACCGAATCACTTCGCCGGCACCGACCGAGACCGATTCGGTGGCGTCGGTGCTGGGTTCGTCCGCGACCTCGAACGTCGCCTCCCCGGACTGGACGTAGAACACCTCCTCCTGGTCGTGGTGGGTGTGGAGCCCCCCGGAGAAGGATTCGCCGGGTTCGAGTTCGAAATAGTTCATCGCGAAGTGGTCGGTGCCCAGTGCATCCGATACCGGCCGTCTGACGCTGTGGACGCCCAACGGACTCAACTCGATGTCGACGTCGTCGATAGCAACCTTGCGCATGCGTGTTTCAGTCGTGGCGTCGGCATAAACAGTTTCCCGGTTGTAGACGGTGCGAAAATACCCGTGGCGACCCAAACGATTACCCCAATGGGTGTGATACACGGGACACGAACAGCCCATGCGATACTTCGACCTCGTCCTCACGTCGGAACACAACGGGATTCACCCGGTCGACGCGGAGCTGTCCCGTATCGACGGGGTCGGACGCGAAGCGCTGCTCCACATCGACTCCTTCGGCGACGGCACCGGCGTGTTGCTGTACCGCCTCAACGGCGACCGGGACAGCGTCGTCGAGGCAGTCAAAGCCCACGACTCCGTCATCAGCTACGACGTACTCGACGTCGAGGCCGAAAACACCTTCCACCTCTACGTCCACGTCCACCCGGGCGAACCCGCTGGCACCCTGATGGCGCTGTGTTACGAGTTCGCGCTCATCATCGACACGCCCATCGAGTTCACCGACCGCGGCGGCGTCCTCGTCACCATCGTCGGCACCCACGACATGCTCCGAGAGGCGCTGAAGGCCGTCCCCGACCACATCAGCGTCTCGATTCAACAGGTCGGCCAGTACTCTCCCGGAACACGGGACATGCTGTCGATGCTGACCGACCGCCAACGGGAAGTGTTCGAAACCGCCGTCGAGATGGGATACTACGACATCCCCAGACAGGTCAATCAGGGCGAGTTGGCTGACGAACTGGGATGTGCCCCGTCGACGGTCGACGAACACCTCCGGAAGGCCGAATCGAAGATGCTGTCGGCGCTGCTCCGGTCGACGGACCCAGCATAGCTCCTCGCGCTCCGACTCCACTTCGTTCCGTCAAAAAGCCGGAAGAGATGATTGTGAACCGGGGTCGGAGCGGAGCTGCTCTCGATTCGAATCCCACGCTCGGCTTTCGTCTCACGTCGTTCGGCAGAAGAAGCCGGAGGAGGGATTTGAACCCTCGACCTATTCCTTACGAAGGAATCGCTCTGCCAGCTGAGCTACTCCGGCGCGCCTATTCCACCGTGGGAGGATAATCGCAATAAGGGTTGCGAACTACTTCGAGGGACGCGACTACAGGCTATCGTTGCGACGGTACAACCGGATACCCGAGACGACGAGCAGCAGCGCGGCAATCGCGGTTCCAAGCAGGACGCTCGTTCCCATCGACTGGGTGAAACCGGCGGCTTCGTTGAGGGGGCCGTCACCACCGGCGTCGTCGCCGCTGGGAGCGGCGGTGGGTGTCGGCGTTTCCGTTTCGGTATCCGCCGGCGTCGCCGTCCCCTCGGTTCCGGACGTTGTCGGAGTAGGCGTCGACTGGGTCGTCTGGACCGCGAACAGCGAGAACCCGGGCGTGGTCGCCTCGAAGGTGGACTCGCCACTCTCGGACTCGCTTACCGTCGTTTCGAGGGTGTCCCACTCGCCATCCCCGTCGTCGTAGTGACCCAGCGCGACCCGTTCGGGGTCTGCATCGAGCGAGTCGGCATCGGCTGACATGGTGATGGTGGCCGACTCGTTTTCGAGTTCCTCGGGCACGTCGATACTCATCGCCCGTATCATCGTCCCGGGCGTGGCGGGAACGCCCTCGGGGAGTTCTTCGTGGACCGTCACCGTGACGTTGCCCGACGCCCCCTCGGCGAAGGTGATGGAATCGAGCATGCCGATGTCGAACTCGACGGTCGTGCCGGGCTGGTCGGGTGCGGCGTCCTCGATGGGTTGGGTCGCCGTCGCTGCGGCGTTGTCGTCGGCAGTGGAGTCGTCGGTCGAGTCATCCGCGGGGGCGCCACCTCCGCCTCCGCCGCCTCCGCCACCGCCGGAACTCGGGGGCGAGTCCCCGGAGCCGCCGGAGGGACCGGAGTCGTCATCTGCGTTTTCAGCTCCGTCGTCGGTTCCGTCGCCAGTGTTATCGTCGCTATCGTTGCTGCTGTCTTCTTCGCCGTCTTCGCCATCATCGTTCTCACCGTCTTCGCCATCATCGTTCTCACCGTCTTCGCCATCACCGTCGGAGTCGCCATCGTCACCATCGCCGATTCCATCCTCACCACCACCGTCGTCACCACTGCTGTCTTCGTCCTCTCCTTCGTCTCCTTCGTCAGTCCCGGAGTCCGAACCACCGACTGAGACGCTCCCCGCCGACTGGGTCACGTCGTCGCCCCCGGCGTTGGTCGTCGCCGTCAGGTTGGCGTCGGAGGCGTTCTCGCCGACATCGAAGGTGAGGCCGCTCTCGTTGGCGCCCTGAATCGTCAGCGAATCGCCCGCGGAACTGTCGCCGTCGACGTCGAGGACGAGCGAGTCCGGCGTTACGTCGGCGACCGTCGCGGTGAAGGAGTCGCTCTCGGAGACGACTTCGACGCTCTGAGAGTCGTTGAACGAGACGCCGTCGCCGCCGGTCAGCGAGACGGTGAGTTGGCTCCCGTCGGCCACCAAGCCACCGTGTTCGTCGGCGACCGTGACCGACACCGGCTGGTCGCCGGTGGTGGCGTTCGTCCCTCGTTCGACCGAGGTGGTCGCCCCCTCGACGGTTGGCGAGCGGACGGACAGGCGGTCGTCGCCGTCGGCCGTCACACGCGTCGAGTCGGTGTTGTTCACGGGGTCGTACTTCACGTCGAGTGCCGCATCGAAGTCGGGGGACTCATCCGCGGTCGCACCCGTCGTATTGAACCGGACGTTCTGGACGGTGAGATAGTCGTCGTGGTCGAGTTGACAGTAGACTCTGAAGAACAGCACGTTGCCCTGGACGTAGGCGTTTCTGGTGCCCGTCGTTTCGGCGAAGTTGTCCCGTCTGCACTGGCTGCTGGTTCGTATTTCGAGGTCGTCGACCGACGAGCGGTCGAAGGTGAGTCGGTCGGCGTAGGCCTCGTCGATGAAGACGCCGACGAACTCGCCCCGTTCGTGAAAGCCGTTGGTTCGGGCATTCTGTGGGTCGGGTTGCAGCGAGAACCCGGTGCCGCCGTCGGGGCCGCCGTCGACGCCGCGCGGGACGACCGACCCGAATCCGGCGGCCGTCATTCGCTCCGGTTGGACCGTCGTGGCTCCGGTCGCGTCCCCGAACGACCACGTCGCCTCGACTGCCGCCGCGTCTGACGTGGCGACGAAGCGGAGTCCGTCGACGGCGATTTCGCTCTCGACTCCGTCGTCGGTGTCGACCGCAATCGAGAGTTTCCGTTCCGACAGTGTCGTCTCAGAGACCGTCGCGTTGGTCGCGGTCACCGAGACCGAACTCGCCTCGGTATCGAACGTCACGCCGCCGTCTTCGGGGAGCGCGAGCGTCGCCGTCCCGTCGGCCGGGAAGCCGTTGGCCTCGTCCTCCGTGAACCGCAACGTCGCCGGCCCGGCATCGGGGGTCGCGATTGCCGGTTGTTCATCCGCCCCAGCCGTCACGCCGACGCTATCCGGCCCCGCCGTCGCCTCCCCGGTGTGTGTCCGGCTTTCGTTTTCGGTCGTCTCCGCCGATTCGGTCGTGTTCTCAGTGCTGTCGGTTCCGTCGCTGCTCGTGTCGTCCGTCGTGAACTCCGACGAGGTGTCGAAATCGGCCGTCGCAGACCCGGCCACCACGACGGAGCCACCGACGAGCGCACAAATCATCACGGCGACCAACAGCAGCGAACGAACACGCTCCGCGGTTGTCGATTCGGTACGCATATTCTGGGGAACCCCTGGTTACTACGACGGTTCTCACATCACACTAAAGGAATTCTGACAAACGCGTCCAAACGATAGCGGACGGTCCACTCAGGGGGAGCGACGAAGCCGCACGTCGAGACAGACGTTGCGCTCGTGGGGGGCGTACGACCGCACGTCGTGTCTCGTTTCGACGGTGACCTCGTAGGCCGGTTCGGCGGCCGCCCGGATTGCCGCCTCACCGGGACCGAACGGGTCGGTGTCGTGTTGGATGTCGTAGTAGTGAATCACACAGTCGTCGCCGGCGAGTTCGACGGCGGTGTCGAGGAACTCGTCGGCGCTGTGTGGGAGGTTCATCACGATTCGGTCCGCCCAGTCGTCGTACCCCTCGACCGTCCGAACGTCACCTGCGATGGCGGTCACGCGGTCTTCGACGCCGTTTTGCTCGGCGTTCCGACGGAGGTACTCGACGGCGGCCTCGTTGAGGTCGACACCGACTGTCTCGGCACCTCGCTTCGCGGCGGGGATGACGAACGGCCCGACGCCGGCGAACATATCGAAGAACTGCTCGCCGGATTCGACCTGTTCGGTGACGCGGTGGCGCTCCGTAGCCAGTCGGGGCGAAAAGAACACGTCTTCGATGTCGAGTTCGAACGCACAGCCGTACTCGCGGTGGACGGTTTCGGTCGTCTCCCCGGCGAGTACGTCCCAGTTTCGAACCCGGAGTTCACCCTCGATTGGCGAGGCGCGGTTGACGACCGTCTCGATGGGCAAATCCGAATCCATGAGCGCGTCGGCAATCTCTTTGGCGCGTTCGTCGTCGTCCTCGTCGATGATGGCTATCTTGCCGAGTCGCCCGTATGAGGGGTCGAAGTCGAGCAAATCTTTCGGGAGCGTCTGGCCCTCTCGAACCGGAGCGTCCCGGTAGACGATGTCGCCGGCGACCCCTGTCGGGTCGAGTGACTCCTCGATGGGAATGTAGATGTCGCCGTCGACGACTTCGATTTCGTAGCCGTCGGCGATAGCGTCCGCTTCGGCGAGTCGCTGTCTAGTTTCTTCGCCCCGCTCGCGGGGAACGCGGACGCACGGAACAGCCATTACGGGCAGTCGGCGGGCGCGGGCGGTAAGCCTGACGTTTCCGCGACCGGCGAACGCGGCGCTTTTGACCGCGGCCCCCCGAACGGGAGTATGCTCACTTTCGTTGGTCTCGGCCTCTACGACGAACGCTCGATTACCGTCGAGGGCCGGGAGGCGATTCGGTCGGCTGACCGCGTCTTCGCGGAGTTCTACACCAGCAAACTCGCCGGCGCGAGCGTCCAATCCCTCGAATCCTACCACGACACCGACATCGAGGTCCGGGACCGCCCCGGCGTCGAATCCGACCCCGGCCCGATACTCGACGCCGCCGAAGACGGCGAGTGCGTCTTCCTCACCGCCGGCGACACGATGATTTCGACCACCCACGTCGACCTTCGACTCCGGGCAGCAGAGCGGGGAATCGAGACCCACGTCGTCCACGGGACGACAGCCGAGGCGGCCGCCGCCTCGCTGACCGGCCTGCAGAACTACCGCTTCGGGAAGGCGACGACGCTCCCGTTCCCCTACGCCCACGGCGCCGACGGTGTTCCGGGCAGCGTCCTCGATACCATCGCCGACAACCGCGAGCGCGGCTTACACACCCTCGTTTACCTCGACATCAAGGTCGGAACCGGACCGTCGGGAATCGACCCCGACCACGAGGAGTACATGACCGCCGACTACGCCGCCGAGTTGCTCGCCGAGGAACTCGGTTGTGTTGGCTGTGCCGTCGCCCGCGCGGGAAGCCCTGACCCGGTGGTCGCCGCCGACCAACTCGACGCCCTCGCGGAGCGCTCCTTCGGCGACCCCCTCCACCTACTCGTGATTCCGGGCGACCTTCACGTCCTCGAACACGATGCGCTATCGACGCTGGCAGGCGCACCGGCGGAGTCGCTTCCCGACCCGGTGTAGAGACGGCGGGTCAGTCGTCGCTGGTCGACTGTTCGGTTACTGCCTCCTCCGTGTCCGGTAGGAGTCCGATTTCCGACGCCGTGTCGCGGTCCTCGCCGGTCGCCATGTACGCCACGTCGTCGATGATAACGAGTAGTTCGGGGAGTTCGCGGATGACGAACCACGCGATACCCACGAGCGCCACGACCGACAGCAACTGGCTGATGACGCTCTCGGCGACGATGTGGGACACCATGTAGGGGTCGGATTCGCCGAACAGCGTCAACAGATAGGGCGTGTAGGGACCGTCGAACCACTGGTGGCCGAAAGCGAGCCCGATGAACGTCGTCCGGATGATGTTGAGGACGTAAATGATAGAGATAGAGACGGCCAGCGCCCGGAGTTTCCGTCCCAACGGCGCCCGGACCGCGGCGATACAGCCGGCGAAGATGGCCATACTCCCCAGTCCCGTACACGCCATGATGATGTTGTAGACGATGCCGGCGTGGTTCGGGTCGGGCGTCTCGAAGTAGAACGCGGCGTGAAAGCCCTCGTATGCCGGCCGTTCGGGGCCGATGGGTTGCAGCGTCGGGTCGTAGCCGAGCAGCGACATCAGCGACGCCGTCTGGCTGGCGACGTGTTCGACCAACAGCTGTCTGACCAGCGGTATCGTCTCCGCCGGGAGGTAGATGATGCCCATCACCGCCACAGCCCGCGAGAGGACGAACAGCGAGTTCCGCCCGTCGACGAGCAGGTAGCCGGCATACAGACACGCCGGCACCCCAACGAGTGCGAGCAGCGCCTCGACGAAACTGTTCTGCTCGAAGAAGAAAAACGGCGCGAGCAGTAGCCAGAAGACGGCGAACAGCCCCCACGCAGCGCCGACGGCGTAGCGTGCGAGGTCCGGACGCCATCGCTCGGCGAGAGTGCCGCCGCCGAACAGCGCGATGAGAACCCACGCAAGCGGGTCCGTCACCGCCAGTACGTCGAAGGGGAGCATCTATGCGTACCGACCGGAAGGGACGGTGCGGTAAAATCCTTGTTGGCCCATGTCCGACTCGTGCCGAACCGTCACCAGAACACTTCGTCGGCGCGGTGGCCGTCGGTGTACGCCGCCAATCCCTCGCCGGTCACGCCGGTGATGTGGAGGTCGTCGTACAGCGTCGAGTGGGTGTAATCGAGGAAGGTCATCGGGAAGACGAGGCCGCCATCTTCGCGGATGACGCTTGTGACGCCCGTGAAGGCGTGTTTGTGCCGTCTGTCGCTGATGTAACAGGCCGCGACCGGAACCGTCTGTTGCCACGGCCCGACGGCTTGCAGTGCGTCCATCGAGCGGTGGACCAACTCCCAGCAGAACAGCCCCGTCCCGTCGCTTTCTAAAATCGCCTCGAAGGTGACTTCGCCTTCGAAGTGTTTCCGGAGGTCGACAGTACCGAAGACGACGTTGTCCTCGATAGAGCCGGCGAGATATCGGGGGATGTCGTATCCCGCGTGCTCGCGGAATCCCGTTACGAGACCGTCGACGAGGGGTTCGATTTTCGCCGGATCGACATCGGCGAACCGCTCGACGATGGCCGGGTCGACGGTTCGGTCACGGCGACCCCGAATCGCGGCGACGGCGTCGGGGCGGGTGTCGGCTTGGGCGACCCGTTCGAAGAACGCCTCCGGTTGGCTGAACTCGAAGGTGTAGTCGCCGGCCAGCAGCGCTTTTCCGTCGGCGAACAGCGCGGCGAGGCGGCCACCGAGACCGAGTTCCGAATCGGCCTCGCGGGCATCGTCGGCAGAGTCTTCCGTGAACTCGAGTCGGTGCGTCGCGTCTTTGTTCCACGCCGTGACACCGTCTTCGACGAGCCGAAGCCGCGTGCCGTCGACAATCTCGTCGTAACTCGGCGTCAGCCGTTCGGTAATAACGGGTGTAAGGTCCTGCTCGTGGAGGTTCGTCCCCATGCCGAGTTGGCCGTACCCCAGCGTCGTGTTGTGAATCGCCTTCGCCGCGCCGACGCCACCCAGCGTCGCGCCTGCACCAGCGAGAAAGCGCCGCCTCGATACACCACGGAGGTCGTCCAGCCGTGAGTCCTCGGTCACGTCTCGCGGTCACCTCCGTCGGTGGCCGTCTGGGGCGGTCGTAGCGTCACCTCGCTGCCGGTCAGAAGCGACAACAGTTCCTCGGCGATGTCGAGCAACTCGGGCAGCCACCGCGAAACGAGCCAGGCGACGCCGATGAGCGCGAACACCGCAAGCCCCTGTGAGATGATTCGGTCGGCAACGAAAAAGGACACCCGCCCGGGGTCGGACAGTCCGAAGACGAACATTACCGGCCCTTCGAGCCACGCGTAATCGAACCACTGGTGGCCGTTCGACAGAGCGATGAAGGCGTTCCGACCGAGGTTGAGCACCCAGATGGTGGACACCGACGCGACGACGGCCGTCACTTTCCGGCGGAGCGGCGCGTCGACGGCAGCCGAGAGCCCGCCGAAAATCGCCATGCTCGCCAACCCGGTACAGGCGAAGACGATTTGCGAGGACCGCCCCGTTGCCGGGAAGAAGAACGTGTTTACGTAGCCCGACCCGTCGAAGGGGTCCTTGATGAGTTCCATCCCCCCACCGTAGCCGAGCGCCTCGATGAGCCACGCCGTCTGGGTGGCGACGCTCTCGATGAGGAACTGCCGGGCGGCCGGCGAAGTCTCGAAGGGCAGATACAGCAGGCCCATGAACGCGACGGCTCTGGAGACCACAAGCAGCGAATCTCGGCCGTGATACAGCCGCCAGCCGACGTACAGACACGCCGGAACCGCGATGGCGACCAACACCGTCTCGACGATGCTCCGGTGGACGAAGACGTAGAAGTGGATGAGGAGCAGCCAGAAAATCGAAAACAGCCCCCACGCGCCAGCGGTCAGTTTTCGGGCCGCCTCGCGGCGGTCCGTCGACTCCGCGAGGACGCCAGCGAAGAAAACCCCGATAATAATCCACGCGAGTACGTCGGTGACCGGCAGCACGGAGGGGCCACTCGTCGGGAGCGCGGAAAGACTCATTGTCGAAGCAATGCGGCACGACGAGTATAGGCTTTGTCGTCGAAGGTGCGCCGGACACACGACCACGGGGCGGCGCCGATACTACGTGACGACGCGTTGGTAAGTGGTGTTGAATTCGGATTACCGCGTCACTACTTCCACTTCGTGACCATCGTTCGTCTTCGTGAAGGCATAGCGGTTCCCGCAGGATTCGGGGTCCCGATAGTCCTCGGCGTCGCGGGTCATCAGCGTCTCCCACGTCGAATCGAGGTCGTCACACCGAACGGCGACGTGGCCCCACGCGTCGCCCATCTCGTAGTGCCGGCCGTCGTAGTTGTAGGTCAACTCGACGCTCATCGCCTCCTCGGCGGCGTCTTCGGGCTTCATGAAGTACAGCGCGAAGTCGTCGAACTCCTCGCGTCGGAAGAGGTCGTACTCCAGTTTGCGGCTGAACCAACCGATTGTCTCGTCTGCGTCCTCGACGCGGAGCATGGTGTGGTCGAGGCTCCACTTCTCGCCGTGGTCGCGTTTGACCAACTCGATTTCGTGGCCGTCGGGGTCCGTCACGAACGCGTAGCGGTTGTCGCAGGATTCGGGGTCGCGGTAGTCCTCGACGCCGCTTTCCATCAGTTCGTCGTAGGACTCCTGCAGTTCGTCTTCGGGGACGCGAACCGCGATGTGGCCCCACGCGTCGCCCATGTCGTACGTGCGCCCGTCGTGGTTGTAGGTGAGTTCGAGCAGTGCACCCTCCTCGTGGACGTTTTCGGGGCCGAGAAAGACGTTCGTGAACGTGTCGGCCTCCCAGCGGCCCTTCTCCTCGTAGTCGAAATGGGTGGTGTAGAACTCCAGAGACTCCTCTAAGTCCTCAACGCGCATCATCACGTGGTCCAGTGTCGCGTGCATGTCCGGACCGACGAGTCCGCGACAGGAAAACGTAGCGGCGGCGGCAGTGGGTCGCCGGCCGTACGAGCTATACCCCCTCGTCGACTGCATTGGTCACATGGACCTCCAACGACGCGACGTGTTGAAGACGGCCGCCGCAATCCCGCTGGCAGCGGTTGCCGGCTGTACCGGCGTTCTCGATGACGGTGAAACGCCGGCGTACAACGACAGCACGCCCAAAGACGGCGCGAACGACGATGCCGGCGTGTTCTTCGTCCACATCGACGCCGAGTGGCTCCGCGACTTCGACGGCGACGAAGAACTCCCCTACGCCGAGGAACTTCCGGACGCCGTCGACATCGATGTCGGTTCCGACACCGCGCCGGTCAACGTCGACCCGCTTGTCGGCTACCCCACTGGGGGCCTCCTCGTCGGCACCATCAGTCTCGGCTTCGGACTCCTCCCCTACGGTTTCGGCGACCGGCTTCTGAAAGGGGTCGGTGGGAGCGAACTCTCCGAGGGAACGGCCGACAACGACACCGACTCGGATACGGACACACCCGAGTTCGGGGGCGAACTCCGCGTCGATTCGATGCTGCTCGTCGACGGCGTCGCCGTCTTCCGGGGCTCTTTCGATGCCGATGCCGTCGTCGCCGCATCCGAAGGGTTCGAACCCAGCGAGGAGCGAAACGACTTCGATGTCTACGAGGGCACCGAAGAGGGCTTTCTCTCGACGGAGGGATTGGCCTTTGCGGTCCGCGAGGACACTCTCGTCACGCTGTTGGACGGGGAGTCGAGTCTCGACACCGTACTCGACACCGTCGCCGGCGAAGCCGAACGGTTCGGCGAGGGCGACGGCGGCGGGTGGGCACTGGAGACCGCTGGCGACGGCCACATCACGCTTGGTGCGTGGGGCATCGACCCCGAAGCGGGGGCGACGAGCGACGGGGAGGCTGACACCGGTCAGTTCATCGAGAGCGGCCCAGTGCTTGAATCCGCGACCGGCGTCGTGAGTTCTCTCACCCTCGGCCCCGAAGAGGGAACCGCGTCCCTCGCCGCCGTCTATCCGGAGGGAGAAGTGCCCGACCGGGCCGCCATCGAGAACGAAGTCGGTGCGTCCGCGACGACGCGTGACGTTTCGGTCGATGGAGTCCGCGTCGCCGTCGACGGTACGTGGCGCGTGGTCGAGGAGTCGACGCCGACCGACACCGGGAGCGACTAATCCAGCGGGCCGAGGCCCTTCCGTCGAGCCAACGGCCAGTAGTACCACCACACGACGGCCCACGAGGCGATGGCGCCGAGCGGCAGGACGGGGAGTTCCGACAGCGGAAGTCCGTAGGCCCGAAACAGCCCGGAGGACACCTGTGCGTGAGCGACGCCGGCGAAGGCGAGCAAGCCGCCGGTGAGCCGAGGGTCCTCGAAATCCCAGAGGCCGGCCACCGCGCTCGTGAGCGCGCCCGCGTAGAGAAGTATCCCGGCCGGCCACGCTTGCAGTCGACGCGGGAGTGCGTCGGTGTAGACGAAGAGGAACTCGTAGACGTTTGTCAGATGGAACGGGTCGAGACTCACCAGTCCGAACGAGAAGACGAACGTCGTCTGGCCAACGAGGAGGACGGTCCACGGTAGCGCCCCCACCGCGAGAACGGCGAGCAGTCTGCGACGTGCGGCCGAGTCGTGGTTCACGGCGGTCACTTCCGGGCGACGATTCGGAGGATGTCCTCGTCGTGGAGTTCGTGGTCCCTCCCGACCTGCTGTTCGTCGTGTTTCGCCGACGAACCGGTGACCCGGGCGAACCGGAACCGCTCGTCGAAGCTTCCGCCGAGTTTCTCGATGGCGTCGTCGACGGTGTTTTCCTCCTCGGTGAGAACGAGCGGTTCCTCGCGGTCGACGCCGCGACCCGGCTTGTCCATGTAGATGCGGATGAGGCCGAGTTCCTCCCAGATGGTCTGTTTCAGCGAGTCGAGGCCCTTCTCCTCTTCGGCGCTGATGAAGACTGCTTCCTCGGGGTTGATGTCGTGGTCCCGCAACTGCTCGTTGACGGTTTCGAGGTAGTCGGGTTCGATGAGGTCTGCCTTGTTGACACAGACCATCGAGGGGAGGTACTCCCGATTGGCCTGCAGGGAGTCGACCAACTGGTCGATGGTGAGGTCCTCGCGGATGGTCACGTCCGCGTTGACGTAGTCGTACTCCCGGAGGACGCTCATGATGGTCTCGTCGTCGAGGCTCACCCGGTCGGAGGTGGTGAGGTTGATGCCGCCTTTGTGTTTCTTCCGGATGTTCACCTGTACCGGTTCGGTGTCGAGACGCACCTTGTTCTTGTACAGTTCTTCGCGCAGGCGCTCGTACTGCTGAATCTCGAACACCGACAGGACGAACAACACTAAGTCCGCGGTGCGGACGACCGACAGCACGGCTTGGCCGCCGCCGCGGTTCTCGGCGGCGCCCTCGATGAGTCCGGGCACGTCGAGCAGTTGGATGTTGGCGCCATTGTACTCCAGCATGCCGGGGTTGACGTCGAGCGTCGTGAACTCGTAGGAACCGACCTCGCTGTCGGCGTTCGTGAGGGCGTTGAGGAGCGTCGATTTGCCGACGGAGGGGAATCCGACCAACGCGACCGTCGCGTCGCCGTGTTTCTCGACGGCGTAGCCACCGCCGCCGCTCCCGGAGGACTGTCTGCGCTCCCATTCCTCCTTCTTCTCGGAGAGTTTGGCCTTCAGCCGACCGATGTGCTGTTCGGTCGATTTGTTGTACGGGGTGTTGGCGATCTCCTCTTCGATCGCCTCGATCTCCTCTTTGAGCCCCATTACGCGAGTACTGTCGTCGGTGCCGAAAAAGGCGTTCGGTTGTGCCTCACTCGCCCCGAGCGCGGGGATTATATCGCGACGGCGACAAGCGATGGTATGGAGGGCAAGAAGAAACTCGCATACAGCCTCATCTGTATCGGATTGGCCTTCGTCGGCGTCTTCCACTTCGTCTTCTCGACGCTGTTTGGCTACGGCTTCCGGCAGGTGAGTGGTATCCTCATCGTCGCCGCGATATTCGGCCTCGTACTCGTCAACGCCTGATTCGACCCGGTTCGGACGGGTTTCAACAATTTAATGTCCGGGTACAAGAAACGATTTCTCGATGGCAAGCCCCTCCGGACTCCGCGACAGCACCCAAATCGTTCTCCCATGGGCGTCGCTGGATGGGGTGCAAGCGGAGCTCGAATCGGAGTTCATGGTTACGATTTACGACGAGGGAAGCGCCGCCCGCATCATCGGCAGCCCCGTCGTTATCAAGGAAGTCAGCGAGTATCTCGTTCGGCAGGGCATCTCGCTGCCCTAAGCGGACGAGCGGTGGGGCTGAGACTGCACCACACGCCGGAGTGAATCGACAACCCTTAAAGTCGCGGCGACAGTTCGTTTCGATATGGCTGGAACTATCGAAGTGCTCGTCCCCGGCGGGCAGGCCAACCCCGGACCGCCGCTCGGCCCGGAGCTCGGCCCGACCCCCGTGGACGTGCAGGCGGTCGTCAACGAAATCAACGAACAGACCGCGGCGTTCGACGGCACGGAAGTGCCCGTCACCGTCGACTACGACGACGAAGGGTCGTTCAGCATCGACGTTGGTGTGCCGCCGACGGCGGCGCTCATCAAGGATGAACTCGGCTTTGAGACCGGCAGCGGCGTCCCCCAGGAGGACTTCGTCGCCGACATGTCCGCAGAGCAACTGAAGACCATCGCCGAGCAGAAACTCCCCGACCTGCTCGCCTACGACGCCCGCGGCGCCTCCAAGGAGGTCGCCGGCACCTGCGTCTCGCTGGGCGTCACCATCGAGGGCGAGGACGCACGCACCTACAAGCAGCGACTGGAGGACGGCGAGTTCGACGACACCTTCGCCGAGTCGGAAGCCGCAGCGTAATCCGGACGGAGATACCCCGTCCAGCAGTCACACCACGAACTTTTGGTGGCGACGCTCCTCGAGAGAGACGTGAACGACGACGAAGCGATGGCGCCGGAGAGCCACCCGGTTTTGCTGTTCGACGGGGTCTGTAACCTCTGTAACGGCCTCATCCAGTGGGTCATCGAGCGGGACCCGGAAGGACGGTTCCGGTTCGCCGCGCTTCAATCCGACGCCGGCCAGCGACTCTTGTCGACTCACGACCTGCCGACCGAGGACTTCGAGACGTTCGTTCTCGTCGATGGTGAGAACTACTACACAAAGTCGACGGCGGCGTTGCGCGTCCTGAAGGGCCTCGGGTTGCCGTACTCGCTTCTGTACCCCGCGGTGGTTCTGCCGCGTTTCGTTCGGGACCGCGTCTACGACTTCGTCGCCGACCACCGCTACGGATGGTTCGGAAAACGCGAGTCGTGTATGGTGCCCGACGAGAGCCTCGAATCGCGGTTCCTCGAGTGAGAGGTCTCGGCACGCCGAAAGCGGTTCGACGGCCTTAAGTGCGTCATACTCCTCGCTCGATACGAGACAGGCGTAGCCTGTTTCACACCGTAGTAGCCCACGTGGCTGCGACTACGGAGGTGAACGATGGCAGATTCGATACAGGACGCAGTATCTCGCGCACTCGACGAGGCACCCGAGCGGAACTTCCGTGAGACGGTCGACCTCGCTATCAACCTGCGCGACCTAGACCTAGACGACCCCAACAACCGGGTAGACGAGAGCATCGTCCTACCATCGGGTACGGGCCAGGACACGCGTATCGTCGTGTTCGCCGAAGGTGAGACAGCGATTCGTGCCCAGGACGTCGCAGACGACGTACTGGACGGCGACGAGCTGGAAGACCTCGGAGACGACGACGACGCGGCGAAAGACTTGGCGGACGAGACGGACTTCTTCATCGCCGAGGCCGACATGATGCAGGACATCGGTCGCTATCTGGGTACCGTACTCGGTCCCCGTGGTAAGATGCCGACGCCCCTGCAGCCCGACGACGATGTCGTCGAGACGGTCAATCGGATGAAGAACACCGTCCAGGTTCGTTCTCGTGACCGGCGCACGTTCCACACGCGCGTCGGCGCGGAGGACATGTCCGCCGAGAACATCGCCGACAACATCGACGTCATCATCCGTCGACTGTTCACGGACCTCGAGAAAGGTCCGCAGAACATCGACGCGATTTACGTGAAGACGACGATGGGACCGGCCGTGGAGGTGCCCGCATGAGCGCCGAAGCAGAGCGCAAAACCGAGACGATTCCGGAGTGGAAACGTGAGGAAGTCGACGACATCGTCGCGTTCCTCGAACGCTACGACTCCGTCGGCGTCGTCGACGTTACCGGCATTCCCAGCCGCCAACTGCAGGACATGCGCCGTGAACTGTACGGTACCGCGGCCCTGCGAATCTCGCGAAACACGCTCATGCAGCGGGCGCTCGAAGAGGTCGACGACGGCCTCGAAGACCTGACCGAGCACGTCGCCGGACAGGTTGGACTCATCGGCACGAACGACAACCCCTTCGGGCTGTACAAACAGCTCGAGGAGTCGAAGACGCCGGCGCCCATCAACGCCGGGGAAGTCGCGCCGAACGACATCGTCATCCCCGAAGGCGACACGGGTGTCGACCCGGGTCCGTTCGTGGGTGAACTCCAGTCCGTAGGCGCCAACGCCCGCATCGACGAGGGTTCCATCAAGGTGATGGAGGACTCGACGGTGCTGTCGGCCGGCGAGGAGGTCTCACAGGACCTCGCAAACGTACTTGGCGAACTCGGCATCGAGCCGAAAGAGGTCGGTCTCGACCTCCGCGGCGTGTTCTCCGACGGCGTGCTGTTCGCGCCGGAGGAACTCGCCATCGACGTCGAGGCCTACGAGGCTGATCTCCAGTCCGCCGCCGCAGCGGCGCGGAACCTCTCGCTCAACGCCGAGTACCCGACGGCCCAGACCGCGCCGTCGATGCTGGCGAAGGCCGCCGGCGAGGCCAAGTCCGTGGGCATCTCCGCCGCAGTGGAGAGCCCCGACCTCGCCGACGACCTCGTCTCGAAGGCGGACGCACAGGTCCGCGCGCTCGCAGCGGCCATCGACGACGAGGAGGCCCTCCCGGAGGAACTCCGCGGGGTCAGCGAACCCGTCGACACGGGTAGCGAGGCCGAGAGTGACGAGGAGACGGCCGACGAAGACGAAACGGAAGCGGAAACTGACGAAAGCGATGCCGAGGACGCCGACGACACCGAAGACGGTGACGGCGGCGACGCCCTTGGCGACATGTTCGGGTGACTTACAATGGAATACGTTTACGCAGCACTCATCCTGCACGAGACCGGTGAAGAGATCAACGAAGACAACCTGACGGACGTACTCGACGCAGCGGGCGTCGATGTCGAGGAATCCCGCGTCAAGGCGCTCGTCGCCGCGCTGGAGGACGTCGATGTCGAGGAGGCCATCGAGACGGCCGCGGCCGTTCCCGCCGGCGGTGCCGGTGGCGCCGCGGACGGTGCGGCGGAGGAGTCCGCCGACGAGGCCGAAGAGGAAGCCGAAGAGGAGGCCGACGAGGCCGAAGCGGAAGAAGAAGACGAAGGCGACGACGAGGACGGCGGCGAGGGCCTCGGCGAGCTGTTCGGCTAACTCCGGAGACACCTTCTTCATTTATCGACCGCACAGCGGCAGCGACAGCCGAGGGTTTACCCGTGGAGACGCGGCCAACCCCCCGCGATGGAACTACTCTTCGGCCCCCGTGAAACCGCCGTCGCGCTCGGCTTCGTGTTGGGTGGGGTCGCGTTGGGAACCACGAGCGGTCTCGTTCCGGGCCTCCACGCCAACAACATGGCGCTCGTCCTCGCGGGCGTCGCCCCGTCGGTTCCGGGACCGCCGCTGTACGTCGGGATGGCGATGCTGTCGGCCGGCGTCGTCCACACGTTTCTCGACATCGTGCCCGCATTGGCCCTCGGTGTCCCCGACGCTGCGGTAGCGGTGACCGCGCTCCCGGGACACCGACTCGTGTTGGAGAGGCGTGGTCACGAGGCGTTGCGGCTGTCGGCGCTCGGCAGCGGGACTGCAGTGGCACTCGCGGCGCCGCTGGCGATTCCACTGACGAGAGCGATGACCGCTGTCTGGCCAACAGTACGCTCGAACCTCGTCGTCATCCTGCTCGGCGTGGTCGCGGTGTTGGTGCTCACCGAGCGCGGCATCCTCGCGAAAGGCGTCGCCGTGGTTTCGCTGACGGCGAGCGGCCTGCTCGGACTCGGGACGCTGGAACTCTCCCCGGAGGCACCGCTGTCGGCGGGCGGCATGTTGGCGCCGCTGTTCGCCGGCCTGTTCGGGGCGCCAGTACTGCTCGATGCGCTCGACGGGGACGGCGTACCACCGCAGGACGACGCCGGCGTCGCGCTGTCGAAGGGGTCTGTCGCCGGACTGGCGGGCCTCGGAACGGTCTCCGGTGCGGTCGTGGGCTACGTTCCCGCGGTGTCGAGCGCTATCGCGTCGACGCTGTCGCTGCTCGCCGTTCCGGGCCGTCACGGTGCCCGCGGATTCGTCGTCACGACGTCAGGAGTCAACACGGCGAACTGCGTCTTCGCGCTGTTCGCGCTGGTCGCTCTCGGTGCACCACGAACGGGCGTCCTCGTGGCTGTCGAATCGGCCGGCGTGCCGCTGTCGCTTCCACACCTACTCGTCGCTGTGGGCGTCGCGGCAGCGGTCGGCTTCGTCGCCGTCCCGGTGGTGGGCGACCGGTACCTGTTGGCCGTCGGTCGAATGGACCCGACGCGTCTCTCGGTGGCCGTGTTGGCCGGCCTCGGCGGACTCTCGTGGCTGTTCGCGGGCGGTGTCGGCGTGGCCGCCTACGTCGCCGCAACGATTGTCGGGTTGGTTCCCGCGCGATTCGGTGCCCGACGAGCGAACCTGATGGGCGTGCTCATCGGGCCGATAGTGGTCGGGTGAAAAGAGCCGTCTCGGGATTCAGGCCGGGTGCTGGACACCCTCCAAGAGGCGGTTGATTCGGTCGGTCTCGTCTATATCCTTCGGGTGGACGCCCAGTGCGACGACGAAATCGCTCTCGCTTGGGGCCTGTGCGATGTGAATGAAGACGTCGACGCTCTCGCCGTTCGTCTGTGCTTCGGCCTCGAACCGGGAGACGGTGACCGTCTCGCCGAGTAGGGAGCCGTCGCGTTCGTCGACGCTCTGGACGTTTTCGATGCCGTCGTACTGCTCTTGAAGCCGCAAAGCCAGTTCCTTGTTGTTCAAATCGTCGATGGGGTTGAATGCCCGTCCGGCGATTTCGACCTGTGGAGACGAGAGGACGGTGAACCGAGCGAGTTCTCCACTGAGACCGAGGCCGATATCGACAGACCGGGAGTACTCCGCGAGCATGTTCACGACGACGACGGTTCTGTCGACCTGCTCGAAGTTCCGCTCCAGTACGTCCTCTTTGATGGCTTGCTCTTCGTAGTCAGTATCCGAACGAGCCTGTTGGGAGACCGTCGCCGTCTCCGCTTCGAACCGTGCCTCGTCACCAGTGATGAGGTCAGTACAGCCGCTCAAACCACCCACGAGCAGTGCCGAAGGAACGCCCGCGAGTACCGTGCGTCGTTTCATACCCAACGTTAGTACGTTGACAACCTATAAGTGACGTGGCCGTCGTGGCAACGTATTTCACGATACGGAGTCTCATCACCCGTACACCATCAGATTCGACGTTCCGTAGGCCCACCAGCGCGAAGGTGACGACGAAAGCAAACCAAAGTTATGAACAAATAATGAGAAATTTCCGGGAATTTATATACTGTCATTGCTAGTGAAGGATATGCTTCGCATACCGGAGGTGGCCGCATGAGTTCCCAACAGCGGTCCGAGAAGGAGTTACAGGACCTGGTCGGTAAACTGTCCAAAGACGGCGACGGCAACGGTACGGATGACCCTGCCGCCCGCACTGAACGGCTCGTGACCGACACGTCCGGGACGCTCGCGCCCGAGGGCTGTCTAGATATCGACGACGGCCTCGTGAAACAGTCCCTGTCCCCGCTGCTCCTGTTGCTCGTCGGGCTTCGAACCGACGACGCCCACGGAAAGGGAATCATGGAGGACCTCAGCCGGTTTTTCGGTGCGGATTTGAGCCCTGGCACCGTCTACCCGGCGCTTCACGACCTCGACGAGAACGGCCTCCTCGAGATGCACGAACTCATCCAGACCAAAGAGTACCGCATCGACGACCGCGAAGCGGTCCGAGAGACGCTCGAAGACGCGATGCAACAGCATCTCGCGTTGGGATTCGTGTTCCAACAGGCGCTCGACGAACTCGACCGCGCGGACGAATAACCCCCAGCCCTCCTCCGGGTTTAGTGCGGAAACCGACTTCTGCTTTCGCGACGGTGTTGCGACGGTAGCGAGCCGAAGGCTCGGGAGTTCAGAGCCGATACGTCGGCCCGTCGTCGGTATCCTGTACCTCGACGCCGAGTGCTTCGAGACCGTCGCGGAGTTCGTCGGCACGCTCGTAGTTCCCGGCCTCCCGTTCGGCCGCCCGTACGTCGAGAACGAGTTCGACGAGTTCGCCCGCCAGCGTCGCCTCACCGTCGCCGTCGCCGGTGAAATCGAAGCCGAACACGTCGCCGCCCAACTCCTCGAAGGTCTCGACGGTGCGACGGAGCGCGCGGTAGTCGTAGTCGTCGCGTTCGTCGAGATGTGCGTTGGCGGCGGAGGCGAGGTCGAACAGCGCCGCCAGCGCCTCCCGCGTGTTGAAGTCGTCGTTCATCGCCTCGGTGAAATCCTCGCGGGTCGCCTCGACTGCGCCGCGGAGGTCGCTTTCGACCTTCGTGTGGGCGTCCGGCGAGTCGACGGCATCGACGACGCGTCTGTAGGCGTTTTCCAGTCGCTCCCAGCGTTCGATGGCTTCCTCGATGGCGTCGTCGCTGTAGGTCTGTGTGGAGTTGTACGACGCCGACACGAAGAACATCCGCAGGGCGTTCGTCCCGAAGCGGTCGACGGCCTCCGAGACGGGAATGAAGTTGCCGAGACTGGAGGACATCTTCTCGTCGCCCATCTGGAAGAGGTCGGCGTGTAGCCAGTACTTCGCGAACTGCTCGCCGGTGGCCGCCTCGCTTTGGGCGATTTCGTTTTCGTGGTGCGGGAAGACCAAATCGCGTCCGCCCATGTGGATGTCGATGGAGCTATCGAGATGTGTCATCGACATCGCCGAACACTCGATGTGCCAACCGGGGCGACCCTCGCCCCACGGCGACTCCCAGGTCTCGCCGGCCGGCGAGTCGACGGCGTAGGTGCGGTCGTCGTGGCGGTGTTCCGCGACGGCTGACTCGCTGACGCCGTCGGCCTTCCACAGCGCGAAGTCCGCCGGGTGGCGTTTCTCCGAGCGCTCTTCCTCGACGCCCTGTGCCTCGACGTCCTCGAGTCGCTGATTCGAGAGTTTGCCGTAGTCGGGGAACTCGGTCACGTCGAAGTACACCGAGCCGTTGGACTCGTAGGCGTAGCCCCTCCCGACGAGCGTTTCGATGAGGTCGATGATTTCGGGGACGTGTTCGGAGACCCGTGGATACACCTCAGCGCGTTTGAGATTCAGCGCACGCATATCCGAGAGCAACTGGTCGACGAACCGTTCGGCGACTGCCCCTTCGCTGTCACCGAGGTCGTCCTCGCCGATTCGGGCGACGATTTTCTCGTTTACGTCGGTGATGTTCTCGACGTGGCGGACGCCGAAGCCGAGGTGTTCGAGCCAACGGTGAATCACGTCGACGTGGGTCCACGTGCGTGCGTGTCCGAGGTGGGCCGCATCCGAGACGGTCAGTCCACAGTAGTACAGCAGTACGTCGTCGGGGTCGGCCGGCTCGAACGGTTCGCGCTCACCGGAGAGCGTGTTCAGCACGCGAAGAGTCATTGTCGGAGGGAACTCCCCGGGTCGGTTTCAATCCGTCGCTATACCGCGTCCTCGACGGCCCGGACGGCGTTGGCGCCGTCCCGGCGGCCAACCACGACGGCGAGCGTTCCATCCGCGCCGGCGGCCGCCTCGACGCCGACTTCGGCGGTCCGGAGCCGTCCGAGTACGTCGGCGAGGGCCTCGGCATCGACATCACCCGATGCGACAACGGCGGTGCTGTCGCCGCCGTCCGCAGCGAAGGCGGTGTCGCCGACGACGAGCAGTGCCTCGCTGTCGCCGTCGACGGGACCAACGCCCGACTTCATCGAGACGCTGGCGCGGCGGTTCGGGGGTTCGTACTCCGCTCGCTCCTCGGCGTACCGTCGGAGCGCGGCGGTGACGGCCTCGACGTCGCCCACATCGAGGAACCGAGCGGCGGCGGTGTAGTTGACGACGCCGGCCCGGAGGGCGGTCTCCAGAAAGGGATGTTCGCGGACGGCCTCGCGGGTGTCGGCAGCGACGGTCATGTCGGTCGCACTCGGCGCGGCGACAAACCGATGTCGGTCCCGAAATCGACCGTCGCGACCTTCGGGTTGCGAAGCCCCTAAGAGCGCGCTGGCCGTTCCTTCGGGTATGCAAGCGCTCGTCATCGTCGCCCACGGGTCGCATCTGAACCCGGACGCGAGTACGCCCACCTACGAGCACGCCGACACCGTGCGTGCGGCCGGCGTCTTCGACGAGGTCCGGACCGCCTTCTGGAAGGAGGAGCCGTCGTTCCGCGAGGTGCTTCGGACCCTCGAAAGCGAGGAAGTGTACGTCGTCCCGCTTTTCATCTCGGAGGGGTACTTCACCGAGCAGGTCATCCCGCGAGAACTCCGCCTCGACGACTGGGACGTAGCCGAGTGGGACTCCGACGGCACGAGTGCGACCCACAGCACGCTCGAGGCCGGCGACGTGGAGAAGACGGTCCACTACTGCGGTCCCGTCGGTACCCACGACGCGATGAGCGACGTTATCGTCCGCAGAGCCGAGACAGTGACCGACGACCCCGACGTGGGAGAGGGGTTCGGACTGGCCGTCGTCGGCCACGGCACCGAGCGCAACGAGAACTCCGCGAAGGCAATCGAGTACCACGCCGAGCGCATCGGCGAGATGGGCCGCTTCGACGAGGTGAAGGCGCTGTTCATGGACGAGGACCCCGAAATCGACGACGTGACCGACTTCTTCGAGAGCGACGACATCGTCGTCGTCCCGCTGTTCGTCGCCGACGGCTATCACACCCAAGAGGACATCCCCGAGGACATGGGGCTGACCGACGACTACCGGACGGGCTGGGAGACACCCGCCGAAGTCGATGGCCACCGCATCTGGTACGCCGGCGCCGTCGGCACGGAGGCACTGACTGCCGACGTCATCATCGAACGGGCCGCCGACGCCGGCGCCGACGTTGGAAACGCAATCGAGGAAATCCGACGCCGGACCCGCGTGGCGGGTGCCGACGGCGCGAGCGTGGGGGACTGACGTGAACGACACACAACTCGACGCCCTGGTGGCGGCCGCCGCCGAGGGCGTCGACTGCGATGGCCTCCAAGTCGCGGAGTCCGAAGCGGGCTACACGTTCGCGCTTCCGGAGGAAACCCACGAGGGACTCGACGAGTCGGAACTCCGCGAGCGCGCCACCGAGAACCCGTGGTTCGTCTCGAACTGGCACTACTGGACCGAGCGCGGCCGACCCGATGCGGAGACGGCGTACCTCCGGTGGCTCGAAGGCGCCGACGACCGGCCGGTGCCCGAACGGTACGAGGCACTCGCCGACGGCGGCATCGAGGCGTCGTGGGGAGAGCTCGCCATCGAAATCGGACTCGGCGACGACGGCGACCGGACCTACACGCTTTGCCACGAAGACGACGCCAACGCCGACACCGCGGCCCTCGATGTCCACACCGACCCGCTGGAAGCGCGCGAACTCGTCAAACACGACGACAGGGGACGGTACCGGCCGCTGAAGACCGCCCCGACGCTCCCGACCGGGTGGGCGTTTCTCGACCTCGACGGTCGGGCGTTGGCCCGAACGGTCGACATCGTCTACCCCGCGACGGTCGCCAACTGGCATCTCGAACGGCAGGGCGACCTCGATATCTCGAACTGGACGGAGACGATGGAGCGACAGACGGGCATCTACGGCGTCATCGAGACGTGGGACCGAGGCGAGGGTCACGAACACGTCAACTGGGTCGCGGAGGCCTGCTGTGCCGATTCGCAGTGTCTCAAACGCCGCGAATGGGAGTACGACGACGACACCGACCTCGATGTCGACGGCGGCGACGGCGCCTTCCCCTGTCGGGAACCCTGTTCGCTCGTCATCGCGGCGGCCCGTCAGTGGACGAAACTGGAAGGCGAACAGCCGAAAACATACGAGTTCGAATTGACGCCCTCCGAGAAGGAGCAAATCGAGGACATCATCGACGCCGTCGCCGACGGCGAGGCCGACGACATCCGCGAGGCCGACGTGTACGAGGGCGCCAACCGCTATCGGACGCGGTTCCTCAGAGCCAAACGGTTCGACGAGGAGGGCAATCTCTGTGGCGTCCCGACCGACGACGAGGAGAACTAACCGAGGAGGTAGTACGCCGCGACCGCGCATAGCCCGCCCGCGAGGACGGCGAAGCCGCCCATCACGAAGTTGATTCCGTCGGCCGTAATCAGCGCACCGACAGCCAACAGCAGCGCGATTGCCGCGAGGACGACGACCGGCAGCGCCCGGATATTCGTCGACGGCGTCGACGAGTCGTCAGTCTGCTGGGGTTTCGAGAGGTCCGGGTCGATTTCGACCGGCTCTTTCTCCGGAGTCCGGTCGAACGTCACGTCGACGTAGTGGGTTTCGCCGCCATGGGCGGTGACGACCTTCAGTTTTCCACGGATGCTCTCGCGTGGCCACTCCGGTCGCGGCCGAACCTCGATTTGGACGCCGCGGGCCTCGTCGGATTCGACGTAGTGGTTCGACGCCTCGATGCGTGCGATTTCCGAGAGCGTATCGTCGAGATGGAGGTGGACGTGGGAGGCCTCACCGTGGTTCCGCAGTTCGACGACGAGCGGCCCGTCGGCTTCGAACGTCGTCGGCGCGTCCAGCGTGTGGAGGCCCGACCGATTGATGTCGACGCCGAGCGTTCGAGTCACGGGCAGGGGGTCGGCCGGTGAGGTTAAAAATACTCGCCTCCCACTTTTGTGCCCACTTTTTGCACGCTCGGCGCGGCTTCGCCGCGCCTCACGGCAAAAACGTGGGGGAAATATGCGCGCACTCTTCCTGTCGCGCGCCTTCGGCGCGCGGTAGTCATCGTGCGCTACGGCGACTCGACGGCTTCGCCGTCTCGTCGCCGCGAACCGCGCTCGCTACGCTCGCGCGGACAGTAAACCATCACTTCGGCTGATAACACGTCGAAGAACGACGGCTCGAAAAAGAGACCTACGCGGCCGCTTCGTCCCGCATGTCCGGCGGCAACAGGTTCGGGATGCCATCCTCGATGGGGTACTCCTCGCCGCATTCGGTACAGACGAGTCGACCCTCCAGAATCTCGTCGTCGTTCTCGCGGATGACCTCCAGTTCGAGGTCGCTCTTGTCCAGCGGACAGCACAGGATGTCCATCAGCGACTCCTTCATGAACCTACCTGCGTGGGGACCGGCCAAAAGTATGGCGGGTCCGGGCCGTCCGCGGGGGTTTTGCCTCCGGCCGTCGAAACGCGCTCATGGCCGACGGCACCTACACCCTCCTCGTCGAACTCTCCGAGGCCGCGACCATCGAGGTCGGCGCCCTCGGCGAACACCGCTTTCCGTCCGGGTGGTACGCCTACACCGGCAGCGCACTCGGGTCGGGCGGGTTCTCGCGGGTCGACCGCCACTACGAACTCGCCGCCGGGGAGCGGGAGACACGCCACTGGCACATCGATTATTTGCTCGGCCACGAAGCGGCGACGCTTCGGGGCGACGTTCGAACCGTCGATGCGGACGTAGAGTGTGCCGTCGCCGAGCGTCTGCCCGACGGCCCCCTCGAAGGGTTCGGAGCGTCGGACTGTGACTGTTCGAGCCACCTCGCCTACGGTGCCGACGGTGGCGAGTTACAACGGACGGTTGCCAGCGCACATCGTGCTGTATCGGAGGACTGAACGCGAGTCATGCCCGCGCAGAGGACGTGACGTAGATGCCGAAAAGCACCACGACACCGCCGAGGACCGTCGTCACCCCCGGTGCTTCGCCGAGGAAGACGAGCGCGAGGACGGTCGCGCCGACGGGTTCGCCGAGCAGCGAGACGCTCACGACCGAAGACTCGACGTGTTCGAGCGCCCAGTTGACGACGGTGTGACCGAAGAGGCCAGGACCGACTGCCATCGCGAGGAAGATGAGCCACTCCCGTCGCCCGTAGCCGGTCAACTGCTGGCCGTCGACCAACGCGACGACCAGTAGCGTAATCGTACAGGCGGTGTAGACGACGAGAACGTACGGGACGAGGGCGACGCGTTGACGGAGCGACCGCCCAACGAGAACGTAGATGGCGGCCATCACCGCACCGAGGACGGCCAGAGAGTTGCCGTACAGCGGACGCGACCCCGCGACGACGGCCCCCGAGAGGAACTCCGCGGCCGACATAGCGACGATTCCGAGGACGGCGACGGCGATGCCGAGGGCTTTCCGCGCGCCGATTCGCTCGCTCAACACCAGCGCCGCGCCCACCGCGACGAACAACGGTTGAGACTGAACGAGCGTGACGCTGGCGGCGACGCTGGTCCACGCGAGGCTCTCGAAGTACGCGGTGAAGTGCAAGGCGAGGGCGGCGCCGGTCAGGGTCGCGACGAGGAGGTCACGAGGCTGGAACCGTGCGAACTCGCCCCGGTACCGCGTCAGGAGGAAGGGCGCGACGAGAAGCGTCGTGAGCAGGACTCGGTAGAACGCGAGGACGACCGACGGGGCCGTACTCCACCGGACGAGAACGGCGCTCGTCGACACCGCGAGGATGGCGACGGCGAGGGCGGCCAGCGGAGGCGTCCGTGATTCCAGTCGCGCGAGCACACTCGATGTGGTGATGGAGCGGACTTGTTGGTTCCGGGACGGCGACGGTTTCGCAACCGATTTGCGGGGTCGACTGAAGACGACGATATGGACGACTCCCGCGTCGGTACGCTGTTCGTACTCTGCTCGGGTGCCGGCTTCGGTACGCTGGGCGTCCTCGGCGTCGTCGCGGGCGAGGAGGGACTGTCGATACCGACCGTGCTGTTCTTCCGGTTCGCTCTCGCGACAATCCTCGTCTGGAGCGTTCTCGCGGTTCGTGGGGAACTACGGTTGCTGTCCGGACGGAACCTGCTGGTCGGGTTCGCACTCGGTGCGTTCGGCTACGCCGCGATGAGCGGTCTGTACTTCGTGGGACTGGAGTTCATGACCGCCGGAATGGTCGGCATCGTCCTCTACACCTACCCCGTCTTCGTCCTCGTGTTGGCGGCCACCTTTCTCAACGAGGTGGTCGACAGACAGCGCATCGCCGCCCTGTTGGTCACGCTGGGCGGTATCGCCCTCATCACGGGTGCCGACCCCGCGGCGGCCGACCCCCGTGGCGTCGGTATTGTCCTCGTGGCGGCCGTCGTCTACGCGACGTACATCACGGTGAGCCGAACGACTTTAGAGGACGTGAGTGCGCCGACGCTGACTGCACACGTCCTGCCGGCGGCGGCGTTGACCTTTCTGGTCATCGGCCTCGCGACGAATAGCCTCTCGGTTCCGTCGACTGGCGTCGGATGGGGGGCCGTCGTCGGTATCGCCGTCGTGGCGACGGCAATGCCCATCTTCGCGTTTTTTGCGGGACTGTCCAGAATCGGCGCCGGTCCGGCCTCGATTCTCAGCGCCGTCGAACCGGTCGTGACGGTCGCGCTGGGGGCGGCGTTCCTCGCCGAACCGGTCTCGGTCGTCGTGTTGGTCGGCGGTGGGTTGGTGTTGGTCGGCGTCGTCCTCGTCACGCGGCGGTAGCCGACGGCCGGCATAACGGACCGGCAGTCCGCGGCAGCAGGTTATAATCGCCACGGAGAGAACCGCACGTACATGCTCGAAGACACGGTGTGTATCGTCTGCGGCGGCGGACACGGACTCGGCGAAGAGACGGCCGTTGCGATGGCCGAGGCGGGCGCTTCGGTCGTCGTCAACGACCTCGGTGTCGACGTTTCCGGCGAGGGGAGCGACGAACAGCCCGCCCGCGAGACGGTCGAGCGCATCGAAGCCGCCGGCGGCGAGGCGACCGCCCACTTCGGCGACGTAGCCGACCTCGATTACACCGAAGGGCTCATCGCGGACACCGTCGCCGAGTACGGCGCCGTCCACGGCATCGTCAACTTCGCGGGCGTGTTGCGCGACGGAATGTTGTTCAAGATGTCCGAAGAACAGTTCGATACGGTCGTCGACGTACATCTGAAGGGCCACTTCTCGCTGCTTCGGAACGCCGCCAGCCACTGGCGGCAGCGACACAAGGCCGGGGGCGGCTTCGACCGCGAGCGGTCGTTCGTCTGTCTCTCCAGTGGCGTCTCCGTCGGCAACGTCGGACAGGCGAACTACTCGGCGGCGAAGGCGGGGATTCTCGGGTTGATGCGAACTGCGGCGCTGGAACTGGACCAGTACGACGTTCGCGTCAACGCGATGTGGCCGACGGCGGTCACTCGGATGACCGAGGACCTACCGGCGATGGCCGCCGCAGACCCCGATGACCTCGGGCCTCAACACGTCACGGGCGTTCCCGTTTTCCTCTCGAGTGAGGCCGCCGAGGGCGTCACGGGCTGTACGCTGGCCGTCGCCGGCGACAGCGTCTCCATCGTCTCTGACCCCGAACGTGAGCGAACTCTGTCGACGGATAGCGACGGCGGCTGGTCGGCCACTGAGTTGGCCGAGCGCTGGTCGGAGTTGACCGACGGCTTCGAGACGACTCGGTTGAACAGCGGCTGGTAGCTACTCCAGCAGTTCCTTCGTCTTCTTGTGTCGGCCCCGGAACATCGGCTCGAAACCGACCCATCCGAGCGGCGACGCCGCACGTCCGAGGGCGCCGCCGGGGAGTTCGTACTCCACGCGGTCGGAGACGATGGTTCCGTCGCCGTCGGCGAAGAACCGGTGGGTGTGTTCCCACGTCGGGAACGGCCCCTCCTCCATCACGTCGTGGAACATCGCGGCGCCGTCGTCCTCGGTGCGTTCGGTGACGACCGAGGTCCAGTGTTGTCGCGGGCCGACGCCGAAGGGACGCATCGACATCTCGATTCGGGACCCATCCTCCAAAATCTCCGGGTCCGGGTCGCCGTCTGGGCCGATGACGCGTTCGATTTCGAGGTTCATGAAGTTGGGCGTCAGCGCATCGAGCCCGTCGATAGTGGCGTGAAACGCCCACACGTCCTCGAAGGGGGCATCGACGAACGTCTCGCGTCGGTAGATAGCCATACCTCACGAAGGGGCGCCAACGGCAAAACGGCACGGGCGGCGGAAATCGACGGTTGGACCGAGAGGGCGGTCACTTCAGCCGCTCCTGGAGGAAGGAGGGGTGGGCGGCTTCGACGCCGTCGAGCGAGAGGATGTCCTCGCGGATGACGTCGCCGACTGCGTCGCCATCGGAGGCACGCACCTCGGCCATCAGCATGTGGTCACCACTCGAGGTGTACAGCGACTCGACCGCATCGAGGTTCTTCAGTTCCTGTGTCACCTCGACGTACCGTTCGCTGGCCACATCGATACCGACCAGTGCGATGGATTTCCCGGAGAGTTTCTTCGGGTCGATGTCGGCCGAGTAGCCGACGATGACCCCCTCGGACTCCAGTTTCTCGATGTACTTTCGGACCGTCGGCTTCGATACCTCCGCACGGTCTGCGATTTCAGCGTAGGAGGCCTGGGCGTCGTCCTCAAGGACGGCGAGTATTCGGTCCTCCGTCTCCGCGCTCATGGGGGTATCTTTTCCGTCCGTGAAAAAATATCTTCCGAAGAAGAAAACCGGCCCGGAGTGGCGAAGCAAGGGCGAAACAACACTTGTTTTCTGTTTACAACTATTGACCAGTCAGGAAGAATTCCTAACAACGGTAACAGCATGGGGTATCCTTAAGTCCCTGCCGACAGCAGAATCGGCCGTATGACTATCGACGCCATCGACCGAGTGACGGTTCTCGGCGCGGGAAGCATGGGACACGGTATCACTGAGGTCGTTGCCCTGGCGGGGTATCAGGTGACGATGCGCGACATCGAACAAGAGTTGGTCGACGAGGGCTACGAGGACATCGAGTGGTCCCTGGAGAAACTCGCCGAAAAAGGCCTCGTCGACCAGACGCCCGCCGACGTGATGGAGCGAATCGACACCGCAGTCGACCTCGAAACCGCGACCGAAGACGCCGACCTCGTCATCGAGGCTGCCCCCGAGCAGATGGAAATCAAGAAGGACATCTTCGGGCAACTCGACGAATACACCCCCGAGGACGCCATCCTCGCGTCGAACACCTCCTCGCTGTCGATTACGGAAATCGCCACCGCCACCGACCGCCCCGAACAGGTCTGTGGGATGCACTTCTTCAACCCGCCGGTGAAGATGGAACTCGTCGAGGTCATCTACGGCGACGAGACGACCGACGACACTGCCGAGACGGCCTACGAGTTCGTCGAGAGCATCGACAAGACGCCCATCTACGTCCGCAAGGACGTCAACGGCTTCGTCGTCAACTCGGTGCTCGGCCCGTTCGGCGACGAGGCCGCCTGGATGGCAAGCGAGGACGTCGCAAGCGTCGAGGAAATCGACGCCGCGATGGTCCACCAGCGTGGCTACCCGATGGGACCGTTCGAACTGTCGGACATGACGGGCATCGACATCGGCTACCACGTCCGCAAGGAGGCCGGTAAACCCATCCCGCCCATCGTCGAGGAGAAAGTCGAAGCCGAGGAACTCGGCCAGAAGACCGGCAAGGGCTACTACGACTACGAAGACGGCGAGGGAACGACCTACGAGGCCGGTCAGGGCGAGGGCGTCGACTGGCTCCGCATCGAGTCCCGCATCGTCAACGAGGCCGCGAAACTCATCGGCAACGACGTGGCCACCGCAGAAGCCATCGACACCGGGCTCCGGCTCGGCGCCGGCTTCCCCGAGGGGCCGTGTCGCCGTGCCGACAAAATCGGCCTCGACACCGTCCTCGAGAAACTCGACGACCTCCACGAGGAGTACGGCGAGGAACGCTACGATGCCGCCGACTATCTGCGCGAGTTGGTCGAAGAAGGCAACACCGGCGAAGACGCAGGAGCGGGCTTCTACGACTACGGCGACTCCGCCGAGCGCGACTACACGACCATCAACCACACACTGGGCGACGACGGCCTGCTGGAAATCGAACTCGACCGACAGGCCCGGATGAACGCGCTCAACGGGGACATGATGGACGAAATCGTCCACCTCTTGGAGAACGTCGACATCGACGAGGTCCGGGCGGTCACCTTCGAAGGCGCGGGCGACCGCGCGTTCTGTGCCGGCGCCGACATCACCGGCTTCGCGGGCATCGAGCCCCACGAGGTCGAGGTGACGCCCGTCTTCCAGACGGTCAACGACTTCCCGCGACCGACGCTGGCGAAAATCGACGGCTACTGCCTCGGCGGCGGCAACGAACTCGCACTCGCCTGTGACCTCCGTATCGCCACCGAGGATTCGGAGTTCGGTTTCCCCGAAATCAACCTCGGCCTGATTCCGGGTGGTGGCGGCACCCAGCGTGCGATGCGAATGCTCACCGAAGCACGAGCGAAGGAACTCGTCTTCCGTGGCAACCGCATCGACGGCGAACTCGCCGAGGAGTGGGGACTCATCAACCGCGCAGTCGAGGAAGACGAGTTCGAGGAGACCGTCGAGGAGTACGTCTCCGACCTCGTTTCCGGCCCGCCCATCGCCCTCCGGAAGGCCAAGAAGGTGATGAACGAGGGTCGCGACCAGGACATCTCCGCCGGTCTCGAACTCGAATCGCAGGCCTTCGGCCTGTTACTCTCGACCGACGACATGATGGAAGGCGCCTCCGCGTTCATGGAGGACCGCGAACCCGAGTTCGAGGGCAAATGAGCGACTGCGAGGCGACCGCGTCGGACGGCGAACGCGACGACGCACTGGAGCGTGCGCTCCGCGAACACGGCCTCTTCGAGTGGCTGAACCTCGACATCGACGTCGTCGAACCCGGCCGCGTCGTCTTCGAGTTGCCGTTCGACGAGAAGTTCGCCAACCTCGCCTCCGGTACCGTCCACGGCGGCGTCACAGCGACGGTCATCGACACCGCCTCCGGCTTTGCCCTGCGGTCGACGTTCGACGACCCCGCGACCGCACGGCTGACGACGACCGACCTCAACGTCCGGTACGTCCGCCCCGCACGGAACGACCTCCGAGTCGAGGCCGAAGTCGTCCGCTCGGGCGGGTCGATGGGGTTCACCGAAAGCGAGGTTACGACCGTCCACGAGGGCGAAGAGAAAGTCGTCGCCACCGGCGGCACCAGCTACAGACTGTTCAGAGAATGAGCCAGCAAGACACAGACGACGTGAGCGTCTTCGAAGACATCGAAGAGGGAGACACGGACGTCACGCAGGGACGAACCATCACCGAGGCCGACGTGACGAACTTCGCCGGCATCTCGGGGGACTTCAACCACCTCCACACCGACGAGGAGCGGATGGGCGACTCCATGTTCGGCGAGCGAATCGCCCACGGCATGCTCGTCGTCAGTGCAGCGACGGGGCTGTTGTGGCAGTCCCGAACGCCCGAAGAGCGGGAGGCCGTCGTCGCCTTCTACGGCATGGACGAACTCCGGTTCCGACAGCCGGTGTACATCGGCGACACCATCCGCGTCGAAACCGAGGTGCTGGAGACCCGCGAGAAGCCCGACGGCCCCGGCAACGGGACGGTCCGAAACGCCGTCGAAATCAAAAATCAGCGCGACCAGACGGTCATCACCTGTGAGATGACCTCGCTGATGAAGTAGTCACGCCGACCGCTCTCGTTTTAGTAGTTCGTCGATGGCGCTCCGTTCGGGCAGCGACGGCACGACACCGCGTTCGGTACAGGCGAGTGCGCCGGCGGCGATGCCGCGTTCGGTCGCCGCGAGGTGGCTCAACCCGTTCCCGCGGGCGACCGCGAAGGCGCCGTTGAACGCGTCGCCGGCGCCAGTCGTATCGACCACGTCGACGGGAATCGGGTCAACCGCGGTGGCGTCGTCGTCGGTCATCACGAGCGCGCCGTCGGCTCCGAGCGTCACGACCACCGCGTCGGGCCCGCGGTCGAGAACGGCTCGTGCAGCCGTCTCCTCGTCGATATCGGCGTCGGGTTCGTGGCCCGCCAGCAGTCGGACCTCGCTTTCGTTCGGCGTGAGAATCGACACGTCCTGCAGAAATACATCGGGGAGGTCCCGGTAGGGCGCGGGGTCGACGACGACTTCGGCCCCGGTCGCTGCTCCACATGACACCGCTTCGGTCACGGCACTAATCGGCGTCTCCAACTGCGTCAACAGCACGTCACAGCCATCGATGACGCCTGCAGACTGGACCGTCTCGGCGTCGAGGTCGTCGTTCGCCCCGGAAGCGACGGCGATGGCGTTCTCACCGCTTTCTTCGACGTGGATGAGTGCGACACCGGTCGCAGTCTCGACCGACGAGACGGCGGCGTCGATGCCTTCCTCGGCCCACAGTTCACGTGCGTACTCGCCGAAGCGGTCGTCACCGACCGCGCCGACGAAGGCCACGTCGCCACCGCTGCGGGCGACGGCGATGGCCTGATTCGACCCTTTGCCACCGGCGTGTTCCTGAAAATCCTCGCCGGAGGCCGTCTCACCGGGAACCGGAAGCGACGGCACGGTAACCGACATGTCGTGGTTGTAGGAGCCGACGGCGGCGATTCGAGGGGGGTCAGTCATACCGAACCGACAGCGGCGGCGCTGAAAAGCGTGATGACGGGACTCGGGATGCGAGCATCCGCGAGCGAAGCGAGCGGTTTTCTGAAAAGAGCGCAAAGCGATCTTTTCGCATACTACAGGAGCTCTGCTCCTGTGTAGCTCGCAAATCTTCGATTTGCTTACTGACGAAAGACGCCCACGGCGTCTTTCGAACCACACCGGCGACGAGGCCGAAGGCCGAGTCGCCGGATGGTTTTTCCCCAAGTTTTTGCGGGAGGGGGTTCCCCGCAGCGACCGAAGGGAGCGAGGAAACCCCTCTCGTAAAAAGTGGGTTGTTAGTACTCTTCGTAGGCCAGATTCATCACCCAATGCGAGAAGGCGTCGCTTTGGGCGTCGGCCTCCTCGTCGCCGACGAACGGCGAGAGCATGTCGCCGGCCATCAGCAGCGAGAAGTCGAGGTCCTTCGGGTCGCGAACCGGCGTGATGTAGTAGGTGTTGTGCCCCTCATAGACGGTGTCCTCCCGTTCGACGAGGCCCTTCTCCTCAAGGGAGTCGATGATACGGCTCCCCTTCCGGGAGTCGACGTCGAGTTCCTTCCAGAAGTCGCTCTGGTGGATGCCACCGGTCGACCGAATCAGTTCGAGCCCCGCTCGTTCGGCCTCCGTGAGCTCCTGCTCCTCGTCGGCGGTGGTACTCATTGTTCTTCCCTCCGCCGGCGAGCCGTTTAAATCCTGCTTTCGGTCGGTTCGTACGGCGTCTCACACGGCGGGCCGTCGGCGAACTCGAAGACACGGTCCCCGCCGAGTCGGACGAGCGAGGACGACCGGGTTCCGAAGCCGTCGCCGTGGATGCAGGCGCCGAACTCGTGGTCGCCGAGTATCTCGCCGGCCCGACGCGTCCACGCTTCGGCTGTTTCGCCGTCTCTTGGCTGGAGTTCCGCGCGGATGCGGTCGGCGTTGTTCGCCTGCTGGCGTCCCGCTTCGGGTCGCATCGGTGGGACGAACCACTCGCCGTCGAAGCCGACGTTGACGACGATGTGGACGCCAGGGTCGAGTTCAGTCACTCGGCGCACGTCGCCCCACTCGATGAGCAGGCCGTCCTCGCCGTCGGCCGCCAGCAGATGGAGGGGGGCGTACTCCCTGGCGTCGAGTTCGGCTTCCACGCGGTCGATAGCGGCGCTTGCGGTCGGTTCCGAAAGCGCGTCGTCGACGAGGAGGCCACGGGAACGGTCGCCTTCGCCCTCGACCCACCGGTTCGTGATGGCGACGAGAACGCCGTCTTCGTTGTACCCCAGCCACGTCCCGCCGGCCTCTTCGTCACGAGGGGCGACGATTCGGGGGTCACCCTCCCGGACCACAGGCGGCGTCGACGGGCGTCCGAACGCCTCGTCGCGGTTGGCCGCGACACAGACGGGTGCTTCCTCGAAGACCTGCCACGCGACGATGAGTGTACACACGGGAGGCGGTAGGTCCGCCTCGAAAATAAAGCCGCCTCCGGTTCAGGCGTCGTCGGCCGCTTCCAGGGTCGTCCGAACGGCCTCGCGGTCGACGGTTCCCGAGGCCGTCCGCGGCAGCGAGTCGGCGAATCCGACCGTCCGGGGGAGTTTGTAGCCGGCGAGGTGTCCCCGACAGTGCTCTCGGAGGGCGTCGGCGGCCACCTCCGAACTGTCGGCGAGGACGACCAATGCAGCGACGCGTTCGCCCCACTCCTCGTCGTCGAGGCCGACGACGGCGGCGTCGTCGACCGCCGGGTGGTTTCGGAGGGCATCGACGACCTCGCTTGGGTCGACGTTCTCCCCGCCGGTGACGATTGTGTCGTCGACGCGGGCGTGGACGTACACCCGGCCGGCCTCGTCGCGGTGGCCCACGTCGCCGGTTCGGAGGCCGCCGTTGGTGAACGCCTCCCGCGTCGCCGCGTCGTCGAGATACCCCGGCGTCACCATCGGCCCGGCGACGACGAGTTCGCCCGTCTCACCGGGGCGACACACCGCGCCGGCGTCGTCGACGACGGTCACCTCCGCGAACATGAGCGGGTTGCCGACCGTATCGGGGTGTCGGCGGGACTGTTCCGGCGTCGCGGTGGCGATTTGGGAGGCCGCCTCCGTCATTCCGTAGGTGGGAGCGACCGGAACACCCCGGTCGTGGGCGCGAGCGAGCAATTCGGGCGGACAGGCGGCCCCGCCCAAGAGTACGAACCGGCAATCGGGAAACTCGCCGGCGTCGAGCATCCGGTCGAGCATCGTCGGGACCAGCGAGACGCAAGTGGCTCCGGCCTGCCGCATCACCTCGGCGGTCCCCTCGGGGTCGAAACCACGTTGGACCGACAGAGAAGAGCCGTACAGCACCGACCGGTAGACCGGTGCCAACCCGCCCATGTGATACATCGGAAGCGTGACGTGCCAACAGTCGTCGCCGCCGACGCCGAGACGGAAGGCGGAGGCGGTCGCACTCGCCAGTACGTTCGCCAGCGTGAGCACGACCCCCTTCGGGTCGCCCGTCGTCCCCGAGGTAAACATGACGACCAGCGGGTGGTCGGGTTCCCACTCCGGGAGGTCGAACGGCTCCGGCTGGATGCTTTCGACCCGTTCGGCGCCAGCGGCCGGCTCGTCGAAGGACAGAACAGTGGTGTCGTCCTGTTCGATCGCTTCGACTGCGTCGATAACCGCCCGCTCGGTCCCCGACTCAGAGGCCACGGCCGCAGGGTCGATTCGTTCGAGCCGGACGGCGAGTTCCTCAGCAGTCAGCCGTGCGTTGAGCGGAACGAGTACGGCTCCGAGTCGCTGTGCGGCGTGGACGGCTTCGAGGAACTCGACTCGGGTCTCGGCACACACGGCGAGGGCGTCGTCGACGCCGACGCCGCGGGCGGCGAGGCGGCCGGCCAACACCTCGACCCGCTCGTTGAGGTCCGCGTAACTCCGGGTAGTCGCCACGTCGCCACCGGCGGCTACTGCGGTCGCCGCGGGCGTCCCGTTCGCTCGTGTGGCCAGCCAATCTCGCATCTCCGTCGCCCGATTCACGATGGGGGAATATTGCCTTTTCCCTGTGGAACGGCCATCGACCCCTCGTCGGCGACCGCCATATCCGGTCGAAGGTCCTCGGCGAGCAACCCACCGGTCGCCAGCCCACAGGGCCGGACATCGGGTATCGACGCCGCGAGATGGACCGCACCAGCGCGGGCGACCGCACCATCAATGGTCGTCGTGATGATGGGGTCGACGCCCCCAGCGCGCGCCTGTAGAGCGATTTCTCGCGCTCGGTCGACACCACCCAGCGCCATCGGCTTACAGACGACGACATCTGCCGCACCCGCTTCGAGGATAGCGTCGAGACCGTGTTCGAGAAGTCCCTCGTCGAGGCCGACTCCAACCTCGCCACCGCGGAGTGCGGCGTGTCCGGTGAGGGTGTCGGCTGACAGCGGCTGTTCGACGAAGGACACGTCGAACCCCGCGAACGCCTCGAAGGCGCGTTCGGCGGTCGGTTGGTCCCAGGCACCGTTGGCGTCCGCCCGGAGTTCGACATCGGGACAGGCGTCCCGAACCGCCTCGATTCGCTCGATGTCCGCCGTGAGCGACCGAGCACCGACTTTCACTTTCAGCGCCGGGTAGCCGTCGGCGACGGCCTGTTCGGCGGCCGTGGCAGTGTCGGCTGGCGTTGCGTCGCCGAGAGTCGCGTTGACCGGGACGCTCTCGACGCCCTTCTCGCCGCCGAGATAGCGGTACAGCGGCTCCTCTGCCGTGCGCGCACGAGCATCCAGTACCGCGAGCGAGACGCCGTGTCGCGCCGCCGGCGTTTCGCCGAGGGAGACGAGAGCCTCCTCTGGGTCCGAGACGGATTCGAGCGCGGCGGCACACGCAGAGCGCGATTCGGTCCAGCCGGCAAGCGGTGTCGCCTCTCCGACGCCCGGAATGCCGTCGAGTTCGAGTTCCACGAGGAACCCGTCCCGGCGCTCGATACTGCCGGCGGCGGTGTCCAGCGGGCGGGCCAACGGGAGTGAGAATCGGTCAACTCTCATACCAACGCCGGTGCTGCGAGGCCGATGGCGAAGGCCAGCGAGTAGACGAACAGGAGTTGGCCCGTCCGTTCCAGCGCCGGGTTGAGCGCCTCGCCGTCTTCGTGGCTCCAGACGGTTCCGCCGAGCGAGACGGCGAGGGGGGCAGTCAACAGCGGAAGGAGGACTGCGAGGCCGTATCCATCAGCCCAGAACACCACCGGAACGGCGTAGGCCATTCCGACCAACGCGGTCCACTCGATTCGGCTGAGCCGGTAGCCGAGCATAACGGCGAGTGTCCGCTTTCCGGCGGCGGCGTCGGTCTCGCGGTCACGGATGTTGTTGACGACGAGGATGGCAGTGGAGAGTCCCGCCGCGGGAAGTGCGGCAACGACCGCCCGAACGGGCACCGTTCCCTCGGGAAGCCACAGCGGGAACGGCGCAGCCGCGTAGGTGACGGCCTGGACGTAGTACGTTCCCGCGACCGCGACGAGACCGAAGAAGACGAACACGAACACGTCACCGAGTCCGCGGTAGCCGTACGGCAGCGGGCCACCGGTGTAGGTGATGCCCGCAGCCACGCTGGCGAGGCCGATAACGAGGATGGGAACGCCACCGAGATACACGAGATAGACGCCCACGAGGATGGCGAGACCGAAGGTTGCATACATCGCCCGTTTGACCGACTGTGGCTCGATGATACCGCCGGCAGTCACGCGGGTGAACCCCTCGCGGTCCTCGGTGTCGGCGCCGCGAACGGCGTCGTAGTAGTCGTTGGCGAAGTTCGTCCCGATTTGGAGGAGCAACGCCCCGACGAGGGCGAACGCAGCCGACACCGGTGCGAAGAAATCGTCGTGAATCGCCAGCCCCGTCCCGACGATGACCGGCGCCGCTCCCGCCGGCAACGTCTGCGGGCGGGCCGCCATCAGCCACGCTTTCGTGGGTGAAACCGCCTCAGTCATTGTCGGTACTGCGTCCGGGAAGGGTATAATGTCGGGTGGTCCGAGTCGACGGCTCGCAGTTCTCGGATAGCGGCGCTATCTGTGGTGAAAAAACGGAGAAGGTGTCGGGAGTCGTGAAGACCGCTTACGCCGAGCTGCCGGTCGCGTCGTCGGTCGCGTCTTCGACCTGTTCGGCAGCGTCCTGAACCTGCTCGGAGACGTCGTCGATTTGCTCCTGCAGCGTGTCGGCGCCTTCCTCGAGTTGGTCCTGGATGTTGTCGAGTTGCTCGTCGAGTTGGTCCTGGAACTCCTCGGAGCGCTCGTCGAGTTGCTC